>Ga0209467_1000577_pt1 | contig 47551 bp, 42 predicted proteins | sample Higcelwee11metaG_FD_187175 | JGI IMG/M metagenome (GOLD analysis project Ga0209467, IMG submission 187175) | Freshwater pond sediment microbial communities from the University of Edinburgh, under environmental carbon perturbations - High... | ecosystem: Environmental > Aquatic > Freshwater >... | reverse complement strand
CTGCTGTATTTGGGCATCAAAGATATCCGCCTGGGGCCCAGTCTGCCGGCGTTCATCACGCCCAATGTGCTGAATATTCTGGTTGAAAAGTTCAATATTATGCCCATTTCCACGCCGGATGCGGATTTGAAAGCCATTCTGGGGTAGAAGAAGGAGACGTTATCATGCTTAAAAAAATCGCGCTGTTTGAGGAGAATTCATTTCACGCCAGCCACTTTACGAAACTGCTGGCCCATGAATCACCCTATTTTAAAATTATTAATTTCAATTTCAAGGCTGGTCAGGAATTGCCGGTGCATTCCCATGATATCGAAGGCCAGCTCAGTATCGTCATTCTGGAGGGAACCGGTGAATTCCTTGGAAAGGACAATGCGGCGATTCCCGTCAAACCCGGCGACCTGCTGATTTCCGATATCAGCGAACCCCATGGCGTCCGGGCCGCAACGGACATGCGGGTGCTGGTGACCATCGCGCCGCCCATTTGAGACCGCCGGTTCTTGCAGCGTCTGTGTTGTGTCCTCATTGCCTTGGTTGAACTGAGGGGAAATATTGCATAAACGATTCCTTTCTGATACATTGCACCAAAAATCATGGGGCGTCATTTCCCCCTTTTGGTGCTATTCAAACCCCGATGCAATGAGGTAATGAATGTCTGATGCCGGTACAGGGATCCGTTTTGCCAGCCGAAACGGATGGCTGCTTTTTGTCGTGATCGCCGGGGTGATTTTTGCGGCGGGTTATGGTTATTTTTATACCGAAACCCGCCGCATTCGTAAGGAGAAGTTTGCCGATCTTTCCGCCATCGCCACACTCAAATCCTCTCAGATTGAGCAGTGGCGGAAAGAACGGCTGGGAGACGCTCTCCGCTCCGCAACCAGTCCGTTTTTTCAGCAGGCCCTCGAAATATGGCTTCATGATCGGCAGAACCCGGAGCTTCAGGCCCTTTGGAAAATACGCCTGAAGCGGGAGCAGACGGCAAACGATTATGCCGATGTCCTGCTTCTTGATCTGGGCGGGCGTCTGCTGGTTTCGGCCCAGGACCATCCTGATCCCATGGGCCCGGTGACGGCCCAGGCCATGAAAATGGCCATTGCCGAAAGCCGGCCGGTGTTTTCTGATTTGTATAAATGCACTTCGGGTCAGATACACATGGATATCGTGGTGCCTGTGCCTGAAGCCGCAGGCCGTCTAATAGCCGTGCTGATTATGAGGACCAGCGCGGAAACCTATCTCTATCCCCTGATCCAGAAATGGCCGACAGCCAGCCCCAGCGCCGAGACCATCCTTGTCCGCCGGGACGGCGATGCGGCGCTTTTTTTAAACCATTTGCGGCATCAACCCGGCACGGGTTTGCGGCTTCGTATCCCACTGGCAGAGGACGCTATTCCAGCGGTTCAGGCGGTACTCGGCAAAAAAGGCGTATTCGAGGGCGTTGACTACCGGGGAGTGAACGTTCTGGCGGATTTGCGGCCAGTGCCGGGTTTTCCCTGGCAGATGGTCACAAAGGTGGACACCAGCGAAATCATGGCTGAGGCCCGGTATCGCACCGGCATTGCGGCTTTTTTTGTGTTGGTGTCCTTCCTTCTGTCAGCCAGCGTGGGCGCATTTCTCTACCGTCATCGCCAGACCCGCGTTTACCGGGCGCTTTACCGGGCAGAACAGCGCCAGGGAAATGCCATGAAAGAACTTCTCAACGCCCTGGTGGAAGAGCAGCAAAAACTTCAGAAAAGCGAAGCGGACCTTTCCGCAAGCGAACAGAAATTTCGTCTGATATTTGAAAATGCACCTTTAGGAATATTTCATTTCGATAAAAACGGGGCCATCACTGCTTGCAACGATAATTTTGCTCATATTATCGGTTCTTCTAAAAAAGTTCTCATTGGCTTGAATATGATTCAACTTCCGGATACCCGCATTGTCGGTGCGCTTCGGAAAGCCCTGAAAGGCAAGACCGTTTCCATGGAGGGGGAATACCGGTCATTAACCGCCGATAAAGTCACGCCGGGGCGGCTGATGTTTGGTCCCATTGTTTCGGAATCCGGAATCGTGGAAGGCGGTATCGGCATTGTGGAAGATATCACAACGCAGCGGCAGGCGGAAGAAGAGAGGGAAAAGCTTGAAGCCCAGTTCCGACAGGCCCAGAAGATGGAGTCGGTGGGGCGGCTGGCGGGAGGCATTGCCCATGATTTCAATAATAAGCTCTCCATTATCAATGGATATGCGGAAATCGCCCTTATGAAACTTTCGCCATCCGATCCCCTGCATGGGAATATCCGGGAAATCATGAATGCGGGCCGGCGCTCGGCGGATCTTGTGCGCCAGCTTCTGGCCTTTGCCCGCAAGCAGACCATCGCCCCGGTATGCCTAAACCTTAACGATACGGTCGTTCCCATGCTGACCATGCTCCAAAGCCTTATTGGAGAGGATATCGATCTGCTCTGGAAACCGGCCCCGGATCTGTGGACCGTGAAGGTGGATCCGGCCCAGATTGATCAGGTTCTGGCCAATCTGGCCGTCAATGCCCGGGACGCCATCATTGGCGTGGGCAAAGTGACCATTGAAACCGGAAATATTGTCTTTGATGCCGCATACTGCTCGCGTCATAAGGGCTTTGTGGAAGGGCAATTTGTCATGCTGTCGGTCAGCGATGATGGCTGCGGCATGGATAAACAGACAATAGACCTTTTGTTCGAGCCGTTTTTTACCACCAAGGGCGTGGGGAAGGGCACTGGGCTGGGGCTTTCCACAGTGTACGGTATTGTGAAGCAAAATAATGGGTTTATTAATGTATACAGCGAGCCTGGAAAAGGTTCGGCCTTTAAAATTTACTTGCCCAGAGAGGTAAATCCCTGCGTGCAGGCGGAAGAGCGGTTGCAGCAACCGGGCGAGATCCCCGGAGGCGATGAAACCGTGTTGGTGGTTGAAGACGAGGAAATGGTGCTTGAAATTGCAAAAACAATTCTCGATCAACTGGGATATACGGTTCTGACGGCGGCCGTTCCCAGCGAGGCCCTAAATCTCGCCGTGAAATACGAAGGGGAGATTCATCTGCTGATGACCGATGTGGTGATGCCGGAAATGAGCGGCCGGGATTTGTGGCTGCGGATATTGCCCCTGCGCCCGAAAATCAAGACCCTGTTCATGTCCGGGTATACGGCTAATGCCATTGCCCATCACGGCGTACTGGACGATGGCGTTTGTTTTCTTCAAAAACCATTTTCAAGAGATGCCCTGGCGGTCAAAATCAGGGAAGCCCTTTCTGCTTCGTAGCTTTGTAGGTTGACTGCGCTTCGCGTAATCCACCAGAAGCTTCTAAAAAAATTACCGGACAATGGCGAACCCAAACCTCACGGCCCGATTTCGTCTGGTATAATCCTTGAGGCTTTCGGCCAGGGCGTTCACATACTGGGCCTGAATATAAATATTTAATTTGTTGGACAGAACCTTATCCAGCGGATAGGTCAGGTCCACCTCGACGGATGCGCCTTTTTTGGCTGTCCGGAGATGGGCTCCCATGCTCAGCCGGTCGGCCCTGCCGGCCTTGATTTCAAAATCCGCATATCCCCGGTAATCGCTCAAGTTCCGGTTGTTGTCGTCATCATTGACGATATAGGTCATGAGCCTCGGCGCAATCATGAATCCCAGCCGGGTGCGGGAATGAAAAAAAACATAAATCGGCTGCACGTAGAGCGTATTCGTGCTGCGGGAGAGCTCATCCCCCTGACCATTGGATTCATGCTGATACCCGGTTTGAAAAAACAGGCGGGAATCGGACGGTTTTTTGAAATAGAAATTTTTGGTCAGGAAGAAAAATTCCGGTTTATAACTGGTGTCGTCAAAGGGCTGGGAGGAAGCCTGCAAATTCCAGAAAGATGTCTGGGTATAGGCGATATACAGATTTTGTTTCCATCGGTATTCCTCGGGTTCCGGTGTGTCCAGGCTGAAAATGCGGTATTTGATGCTGAACTGGAATTTGCTTTCTTCCGGATCAGCGCCCACCAGAAAATACATGGGCCGGTATGCGGACAGATTTTTCAGATACGGCTGGTTTATGGAAAACAGCGCGTCAAGAGTCTGAGCGTTATTTTCGGGAGCTTCCGGGACGGCGGCGGTGCTTTTTTGAGAAGAAGCCGCATTTTCCCCGCCGGCAATGGCATCATCAACCACTTCTGCGCGGGTGGATGTCGCCAGGGACATGCAGATCAGCAAGCATAGGATAAAAAGGGCATTTTTCAAGATTGCGTCCGTCTCCTTTCCGGGCATTCACCGGATTTCTAAAAAAACATCATTGAATTTATTGAAAACGTGGGAATGTTATACAAATAATTATAAAATTATTGTCGTTTATTTCGAAAAAACAGGCCAAAAGCGAGGAATAAATCATGTGGGAATACACGGATAAAGTCAAAGATCATTTCATTAACCCCCGGAACGTGGGAGAAATTGATAACCCCGACGGCGTGGGTGAAGTCGGCTCCATGTCATGCGGGGACGCGCTGAAGCTTTCCTTTAAACTGGATGAAAACAAGCGAATCAAGGAGGCCAAATTCCAGACTTTTGGGTGCGCCAGCGCCATCGCGTCATCATCCGCGCTGACGGAAATGCTAATCGGCAAGACTATTGAGGAAGCGGAAAAAATCACCAACGAAGATATTGCGGATTACCTGGGGGGCCTTCCCAAGGAAAAAATGCACTGCTCGGTCCTGGGCCGGGACGCGCTGGAAAAAGCCATTTACTGCTACCGGGGCCAGGAAATCAAGGAGCTCGACGGCAATCTGGTGTGTGAGTGCTTCGGGGTCACGGAAAAGGAAATTGAACGGACTGTTAAGGAAAACAGCCTTAAGACCATTGAGGATGTGACCCATTATATCAAGGCCGGCGGCGGATGCGAGAAATGCCATGACCAGATTCAGCAGATCATCGATGCCGTCTATAACACGACGCTGGAAGCGGTGGCGGTTAAAAAAACACTCACCAATATTCAAAAAATCAGACTCATTGAAGAGACCCTGGAACGGGAAATCAAGCCGGCCCTGCAAAAAGACGGCGGCAATATTGAGCTTATCGACGTGGAAGGGAGCCGGGTGAAAGTCCGGCTCATCGGCACCTGCGCCACCTGCAAGGCGTCCCAGTTGACCCTCAAGAATTACGTGGAGGTCAGGCTTCAGGAAATGGTGTCAACGGATCTTATTGTGGAGGAGGTGAAATAATGGCTATCGTTTATATGGATAACAACGCCACCACAAAAGTGGATCCTGCGGTTTTTGAGGCCATGCTGCCGTATTTCACCGAGCTTTACGGCAATGCTTCCAGTATGCATTCCTTTGGCGGCGCGGTGGGCCGGGATATTGCGGCGGCCCGGGAGAAACTGGCCGAACTTCTCAACGCGGAGCCGGGGGAAATCGTCTTCACCAGTTGCGGCACGGAAAGCGACAGCACGGCCATATACGCGGCCATCCGCTCCAATCCGGACAAAAAACACATCATCACCAGCCGGGTGGAACATCCGGCCGTGAAAAATTTATACGAATATCTCGCCAAGACCGGATACCGCGTCACCTGGGTGCCGGTGGACAAGGAAGGGGTGCTGGATCTCGATTTTCTTCGCCATCACCTGACTGATGACACGGCCCTTGTCAGTCTCATGTGGGCCAATAATGAAAGCGGCGTGATTTTTCCCATTGCCAAAATTGCGGAAATGCTGCGGGGAAAAGGCATTGTCTTTCATTCGGACGCGGTCCAGGCCGTGGGCAAGGTGCCGGTGGACGTAAAAGCGGCGGGTCTGGACATGCTGTCCCTGTCCGGGCATAAACTCTACGGACCCAAAGGCATCGGGGCGCTTTATGTTCGCAAGGGCACCAAGTTTTCGCCTTTTATGATCGGCGGTCACCAGGAGCGGGGCCGCCGGGGCGGGACGGAAAATGCCCCTTCCATTGTTGGGCTGGGCCGGGCCAGCGAACTGGCCCAGGAGCATCTGCAGGAAATGGACACCCGTGTCCGGGCGCTGCGGAACCGGTTGGAGGATGGCTTACTGAAAGCTATTCCCAATTCCCTGCTGAACGGGAAAAAAGACGAGCGTCTGCCCAATACCACCAATATCAGCTTTGAGTATGTGGAAGGAGAGGCGATTCTTTTGATGCTGGACCAGTTCGGCATTTGCGCGTCTTCCGGGTCCGCCTGCACTTCCGGTTCCCTGGAACCGTCCCATGTGATGCGGGCCATGGGGGTTCCCTTCACGGCGGCCCATGGTTCCATCCGGTTTTCCTTAAGCCCCTATAATACGGAGGCGGAAGTGGATTTTGTGCTGGAAAAACTGCCGCCCATTATTGAGCGCCTGCGTCAGATGTCGCCTTTCTGGAAAGGGGCGGGTTGCCGGTTGCAGTAATGGATGAAAGCTTTTAGGCACTTTAATTCTGAGGACGGAATAAATGCAAGAAACTAAAAAGCATCATAAGGACAAATCCTGCCGTGTTGACTCTATTTCGTACAGGTCGTTCCGGGCGCGGCTGCATGGCATTGTGGACAGCATTATAAGTGAATGCGATGATAAAAAGTGCAATGCGCATATCGATTACGAGCAACTGCCGTCAAGGGCCGCCGTGATCGGCATTCTGCACCGGTTCCGGGAAGTGCTTTTTCCCGGATATTTCAATGCCGGAAAGCTGGACCCCGTGAATTTGCGTTATCAGGTGGGCCAGACCGTGGCGGAACTCTTTGACGCGCTTTCCGAACAGACCGCCCGGAGCATTCGCCATGAGTGTTTCAAATTTGATCTGGAATGCACGGAATGCACCAACCGGGGGTATGAAGCTGCGCTGTCCCTCTTGGAAGCCGTTCCGGAACTCCAGCGGATGCTTTCCATGGATATCATGGCGGTTGCCGAGGGAGACCCGGCGGCGAAAAGTTACGATGAGATTATTTTCAGCTATCCCGGCGTGTTCGCCGTCACCGTGTATCGCATCGCCCATAAATTATACGCCCTGGGAGTGCCGCTCCTGCCCCGCATGATGTCGGAATATGTGCATGGCGAAACCGGCATCGACATTCATCCGGGCGCCGTCATCGGCGAGCGGTTTGTCATTGACCACGGCACCGGGGTGGTGATCGGAGAGACATCGGAAATCGGCAGGAACGTCCGGATTTATCAGGGAGTGACCATCGGGGCGTTGTCGGTTCCCAAGGGCCGGATCGAAGAGATGAAGGGCCGGAAACGGCATCCCACCATCGAGGAAGACGTGATCATTTATTCCGGGGCCACGATTCTGGGCGGCGACACGGTCATCGGGGCACGATCCGTCATTGGCGGCAATGTGTGGATTACCGAATCCCTGCCACCCGACACCCAAGTGCTCATCGAGTCTCCACGCCTCATTTACAGGAAAAAATCATGAAATATTTCAGCAATGTTCAGCATACCATCGGCCAGACGCCCCTGGTCCGCCTAAACCGCATGGGAGAAGACCTGAAAGCCGTCATTTACGCCAAGCTGGAGTATTTCAACCCTTTGGGCAGCGTCAAGGACCGGATTGCCGCCGCCATGATGGACGCAGCGGAGCGGGCCGGAAAAATCAAGCCGGAATCGCTGATTGTAGAGCCCACGAGCGGCAATACCGGCATCGGTCTGGCCTTTGTGTGCGCGGTGAGGGGATATCGGTTGATGTTGACCATGCCCGACACCATGAGCATGGAGCGCCGCAAACTATTGGCCCATCTGGGGGCGGAAGTGGTCTTGACGCCGGGGGCGGAAGGCATGAAAGGGGCCATTGCCCGTGCCGAACAAATTGTTGAAGAGAATTCTGACGCCTTCATGCCCGACCAGTTCAACAACCCCGCGAACCCCATGGCCCATCGCTTGACCACGGCCGAGGAAATATGGCGGGACACCGAAGGGCAGGTGGATATATTCGTGGCCGGGGTGGGCACCGGCGGCACCATCACCGGCGTGGCCCAGGCATTGAAACCCCGCAGGCCCGGATTTCAAGTGGTGGCGGTGGAGCCGGAAGAATCGCCGATCCTTTCCGGCGGAGAGCCGGGGCCCCACAAGATACAGGGCATCGGCGCGGGTTTTGTGCCGGGGGTGCTTAATATTTCATTGATTGACCGCATTATTCAGGTTTCCAGCGGCGAGGCCATGGAAACCGCCCGGAAGCTGGCACGGCAGGAAGGGCTGCTGTGCGGGATTTCCTCGGGCGCGGCGGTGGCGGCGGCCCTGAAAGTGGCGGACTTTCCGGAAGCGGAAAGCAAAACCATCGTGGTGATCCTGCCCAGCACCGGCGAGCGCTATCTCAGCACGGGCCTTTTCAAGCCTGTCGGCTGATTCTGTTTCGCATCACCGGGGTTTCAAATAGGCTTCGATTCTTCTCATGCCTTCCTCAATATTTTCCATGGAATTCGCGTAAGAAAATCGCAGATACCCTTCGCCGTTTTTGCCGAAGTCAATGCCCGGAGTGACGCCCACATGGGCTTTTTCAAGAATATCAAAGGCCAGTGCGTAGGAATCTTCGCTGATATGCCGGGCATTGGCGAACACATAGAACGCGCCCGTGGGCTCCACCGTGATACCGAACCCCATTTCCCGCAAGCGCAGGATCATATAACGCCTGCGCTTGTCATAGGTGGCTTTCATGAGGGCCACATCCTCTTTCGCCTGTTTCAACGCCGCGATCCCGGCCATCTGGGCCATGGCGTTGGCGGAAATAAAGAAATTCTGGTGGAGTTTCTGCATGGGCCGGATTAAGGGCAGGGGGGCTATGACATATCCTAGCCTGAACCCCGTCATGGCATAGAGCTTTGAAAATCCATTAAAAACAACCGCGTTATCCGTAAATTCCAGGATGGAATGCTCTTTTTCCCCGTACACCAGACCGTGATAAATTTCATCGGAAATAATCATCGGGCCTAAACCGGCGATCCGCTGCATCCTTTCGGCGGACAGAAGATTGCCGGTAGGGTTGGAAGGGGAATTGATGACAATGGCCCTGGTGCGCGGGGTGATTTTCTCACGGATGGCCGGGGTCCGGTATTGAAACCCGTCGTTTTCAAACACTTTGACCGTGACCGGCACGGCGTTCAGAAACCGGATAAAATTGGGATAGCAGGCATAATGCGGGTCGGAAATAATGACCTCGTCCCCGGCTTCGAGGATTGTTGAAAACAGCATGAACATGGCGGGCGATGTGCCGGACGTGATGATGACCTGATCCGGATGGATGGAAACACGATAGGTTGCCGCGTAATGGTCACAAATGGCTTCCCGCAGTTCCATCATGCCGAGGCTGTGGGTGTATTTGGTATGGCCTTCGGAGAGCGCTTTTTTCGCGGCTTCCAGAATGCATTCCGGTGTTGCGAAATCCGGCTCTCCCACCTCCAGATGGATCACGTCAATGCCCTGGCGCTGCATCTCCTGGGCTTTTTCCAGCACATCCATGACGATAAACGGGGGCATTTCGGAAACGCGTCTTGCAATCAGTTTTTCCTTCATTAATTCCTGGTTCCTTTGTTTAATATGAATTTCAAGAATGACCATCCTCTTGGATTTCCGGCGTTTTGTCAATAATCACATCATCACAATCGCACTAACGCAGGGGCGGGTGCTGGTCTTACGCTGGTCAAAATGAAATTTCGTTATTGATCATCGTTTCTGCCACTTTAGGGGAGATCTTCATGCTCTCCCATTCCGGGAGGGGATGACTCCCGCACCCTACGGACCCATTGGCCGAGTCTATGATCAAAATGAATTTTCTTGATCACGCTTATTTTTTTGAAGATATTATCATCCTGAAATATTTATATTTTTATATAAAAATGGAGCGCTCTTTTCATGCGTTTAACAACGAAACGGTCTTTACGGTCAAAAAGTTCATTCATGGGTTTTGGGCTTAGAGTGGGGGGATATTAAGGACGCCCCAAACGTGTGGCCGGTCAAAATCGTTGAATCCAGCGAGTGGGAAGCCCGCCCCGGAAGGTTGGCCATCCCCTGGTAGCGAGTCCTTGGAGGCGCCATGGTAACATGATGTTTTAAGAGTAGGACAGCGAGCAGATAGGCCGGAAGCCCGAAGATTGAAGGGATTGAGTCCCGTAATCGCGGCATTGGGAAGGAAGACAAAGATGCTGTCCATAAAATCCGGGACCCAATCGTAATGCTCTCAAAGAAATTTTTTATGGATTGTCGCCGGTTTGCTATTCTTCATTGGAAGAATAAATTTTGACGGTATGTTCTTTACCAATTCAAAACCTTACAACGTTTGTTCTGCTTCCTTTTTGAGATTTTTGAAACAAGGACGCTGTTCACGATCAATAGCTGATTTTTGTTCGTTAATTATCAATCATGAAGTGCTGTTAATCCCGGTTAAATTTAGTCCAGAAGCAGCATCATTACACCGGGTAAAGCTTTCGGTCTGAAGTTGGCCTGCAGAGAAATATCGTCGGTCACTGTAAACGAATACGATGGGCTGTAGGATACCACCATGTCTCCAACCGTCCAATTGACAAAAACATATCCCGGCGCGGCTGATGCATTCACTATAACAGTGGAACCTGAAATATAAGTGCCGGTGCCGGATACTGTGCCGCCCCCTCCAGGATTCATAATTGCTTCCACGGTATGTTCCAAATAATACTCATAAGCGCCCATGTCATAGCCGATGCCATTGGGACGCGGCCGGTTTATAAGATCGGGCGTGAGGCCGGTTGCGCAGGTGTCAATAGCGGGGGAATCATCGAGCAGACGGAAATCGTTGTTAGCGGCATCCACGAAGCGCGGATCAATGTTCAATCCGACAGTCCCGCTCTGGTCGATATTGCAAGTTCCCGTGAGCGTACCGCTCGATTTCCAGAAGCCGCCTGATGCATTGCCCCAGGCGATGCAGTTCGTAGCATCCCCAACAGTGTTAGCCTGCGAATATCCAGCGCCGTTGATGTTGTTGGCCAGGGTGTCGTGGGTCAAGGTGAACGTTCCGCTTGCGGTGCGGATACCAGCACCAACACCGACAGTGGATGTGTTCCCGTAGATCAGGCTGTTGGATACTTCCGCCGTTGGCGTTGTCCCCTCTTGGTAGATGGCCCCACCGCGCTCGGCGCTGTTATTATAGAGATGGGTATACTTCATGATGAGTGCACTGGTGTTTAAATAAATCGCTCCCCCATTGCCGGTAGTTGCAGTATTAATATCCCTGTCGGCGATGTTGCCGGAGAAAACACTGCATGGCTGGACCAGCGGGTCGCGACCCGTTGCCATGGTGGTGAACCCCTCGATTCGCTCTGTCTCAGCAGCGGGCTTTGCCAGTAAGGAAAGCGAAGGGGAGGTATAGGCGGCGTGGATATTGAGTGAAGTGTTGTATGCTGCAATCGCGCCACCATGTTCTACGGCCTGATTGTCCGCAAAGATACAATTATCAGCGTCGAAGGTGCTGTTTTGCAAATATATGGCGCCGCCGTATATGGCAGCCTGATTCCCATCCTCGCTTTTTCCGAAGATGGCGCCGTCACACTGGACGCTTGGGCTGTCCACAGCGCAGATGGCGCCGCCGCTTCCGTAGTCAGCCCAGTTGTCCCAGAGCTGAGGGCAGGTGTTCACATAATCATCGGTCCACACCCGGGAGCCGTTGCTCAGGTAAATGGCCCCGCCGTTGTCGGCCCGGTTCCGGTCGAAATTGACCTGTCCGTAGATATCAAAATATCCGCCGCTATCCGCGTAAAGAGCCCCGCCGTTGCCGGCGGCTTGGTTAGCGTAGATATACATCTCGGAACCGCTGGTGGCGTAAAGTTTCATGGTCGTATTGTTACCCAGGTAGACCATGCCGCCGTGCCCGCCCTGAGCCTGGTTAAAGTTGACCAAACTGTATCCGCCTGCTGTGAAACTCGTCACAGCCGTGCCCATCACTGCAATGGCGCCGCCGTTGACCGCAGCATTGTTCGCACTCAGAGTCCATCCGCCCGTAAAATTGAGCGTTCCCGCGTCCAGATAAATCGCGCCGCCGTTGGTGCTTGCGGTATTGCCCTTCAATGTGGCATTCGAGATGTTGATGGTTGGCGAACCGCCTGCTGCAATCGCCCCGCCCTCGCCGCCGAGCGCGTCGTTGTAGTCAATGTGAGAATTATTTAGGACATTGAGCGTGCTGGTCCCAAACAGGCGTATGCCGCCGCCCTTTGAACCGGCCTCATTTGATATGATCTGGCTATTGTCCACCGTAAGCGTAGCGTTGTTGAGGTATACGCCCGCGCCCCGCCCGTCGAGTACTGAAGGCGCTATGTGGTTTTCGATTGTGCTGTTGATCAGCGTCAAGACGCTTTCTCTCACATACGCGCCGCCGCCGTAGCCAGTATCGGTTCTCTGAAAGGTGTTGCCGGAAACCACGGTGTTGTTGAGCGTCGCCTGGGTGGCGTTATCAAGGTATAGACCTGCCCCATTTAGTCCAGTAGGTCCAAGTTGGTTGGCTTGGTTTGCACCGGTTCCGCCCACGGTGGCATCGGTCAGATTGATCGTGCTGGCTTCGGCGTAAATGCCGCCCCCTTGGGTTGTCGCGATATTGTTGAAGATAGTGCCGCCAAAGTCCACGGTGCTTCCGGAGGCGTAGATACCCGCACCGATGGCAGCTTCGTTGCCATAGGTAGAAATATCATCGCCGACTCTGGCGTTGGACGCGGATAGCGAACTATCATTGGTTAGATAAACGCCGCCGCCCCCATTTGAAGCCGTATTCCCGAGGATGGCGGCCGTTCCCAAGACGACATCGGAATCGTAGGCGTAAATGCCGGCCCCGTCATAGGCCAAGTTTTCGTTGTAGATCCAGACGTTTCCCGTCATCGTGGCGACAGCGCCATGCTCCAACAGGATAGCGCCACCCTTGCCGTATGCGGCAGTGGCCTGGTTGCCGCTCATATCCGCCTCAATGAGGTTAAACTCCCCCCCTACCACCGAAACACCGCCGCCGTGGGGCGCTGAGTTGCTATTGATATCCGAGAGCGTATCCAGGCTGGTCAAGATGCCCAAGACCCGGGCGCCTCCGCCGGCAGTGGTCGCGGTGTTATTTTGAATCTTGGTGCTGTTTGAGAGGGTTACCAGAGCGGCGGGGCCGACATACAGCCCGGCGCCATAGTCGCCGGTGTTGCCGGTGATGAGAACATTGTCCAACGTGATCTGGGTGCTGTCAGCGGCATACAGCCCTCCGCCGGTGCTGTTGCCGTTGGTGAGATTCAGATTTGTCAGCGTGACGATTAGATCATGATTAACAACGACTACCGATCCAGAGCCGCCGCCATTGATGGTCGTCGGGTCTGACGAAGCGCTGGTGCAACCGGCGTGGCCGCCTTGCAAGGTCAGATTTTTGTTGATGATGAGTTTTTCTGTAAAAGTCACCCCGCCTTCGATCAGCAGTCTGTCCCCGGGGCTGGCTGCCGTAATGGCGGCGTTGATTGTTGCATACGTACAACCAGCGCCTACGGTCAAATCGGATGCTTTGACTTCCGAGGGATAAAAGACACTTGCACCCGCTATCATGCAAAGAATTAAAACCGTATCAATACATCGAAAATCTATTTTTATCATGCCCCTTCTCCCTTTAGCAAAACCATGAATAAAAATTTCGATATGTTTAAAATTCAAAATTTTATAATTTTTATATTAGGATGGGAGTTCGTTTTTTGTCAATAAAATAAAAAACGGCCCTTATTTTATAGGGGGGTAGTCGGTTAGCTCCTCCTTCCCAATTTTTGGCTCCAGCCGCAACCAAAAGTCACATTTGCCTCGGTGACATATGTTCGGGGAAGCCTGCTATTACTGATATATCGTCTTGCATGACACATAATCCAAATTGATCGTGCCATGAATCATATCGCAGGAGGAGCTATCCGACTACCCCCCATTTTTATAATCACCATCGCACGAACGCAAGGGCGGATTCTGATCTTACGCTGGTCAAAATGATCACAATGAATTTTCTTGACCCCCGTTGTTTTTTAAAGATAGTATCTTCCTGAAATATTTGAATTTTTATATAGAACGGAGAATCGTTTCCATGCGCTTAACAACAAAACAAATTTTTTGGTCAGAAGATTCCTTCACCGGATTTCAGCGCATTATTATGGTTCTGTATCTGGCTTTTGCGGTGCTGGCTTTTCCTGAAATGGGTTTGGCGCTGGAATACCGGACCGGTTGGGCCTTTTTTGACGCTTTTTTTAAAGAAAACAATTATTTGAAAACCGCATCGGATGCCGCATCAGAACCCCTGATAACGGATGACACATACGCCATTCTGGGGGCCTATCCCTATGTGGGACTGGATTTTAACGCGCATTTCAGCGCCTATTTTCAGCCAGGGTTTGAGTGGACCCATTCCTGGGATGCGGAAGACAGCGAAGACTGGGATTCTGATGTGATCAGCGCGGTCGTGAGCTATGCGTCCCCGGCCTTTTCCGCGGATCTGGGCGTCCAGTCTTTCCGCCCAGGCAAAGGCCTCATTTCATACAATGACGAACCCGGCGTCAGTCTCCAGTTTCATGGGCCGGGCCGCGTTTATATCAAGGGAGACCTATTTCAGGTTCTCGACACTTCTCCCATGGCCATGCTGACTTTTGGTTACCGTCCGGGATTTCTGGAAACGGTGGAAGTGTTCGGCGCGGGTTTTCATGACGCGGATGATGCGCTGGCTGACCTGTTTACGCCTTTTTTTGACGGCGCGGATATGAAAACCAGCGGCGATTTATACTGGATCGGCGCAATGGCGGATATTTTTATCAAAAAAGCCTATGTCTCAGGCCTTTGGATTCAGCAGTTCGGAACGGTGGACATGGAGCGTTCGTCTGTTTCTGATGAAATGGACGTATCCGCTTTTCTGATGGATGTGGAAATCAGTTATCCGGTTCTTGCGGAGGTGTCTGCTTCCGCCTTTCTCTTTATCGCCAGGGGCGACTCCCGTCCGGTGGACGACCGGCTCACCGCTTTTGTTTCTCCCATGCCCTTTAACGACCGGACCGCGATTTTTTTTAACGGCGGGTTCGCTCGTTATGATGTTGAAGAAAAAGTGTCCCTGGGGGGTGTGATGTGGGACGGGGTTATCGCTCCCGGCATCGGGATTGACTATCAGCCGGTTTCGGAAATTGTGACAAAGCTGACCGCTGCCCTGTTGTTTCCCGAAAATCATTCCAAGAGCCGGGATGACTGGTATGGCTGGGAAACGGACGCTCGGGTGACCTATGAATTTTATCTGAACCAGAAAGTGTTTGCTGAGGCGGGTGTTCTTGTTCACGGCAATTACTGGAAAGAGCGCGCTGGGTATCGGCCTGATCCTTCGGCCCGGCTGGCGGCGGGTCTGGATCTGGCTTTTTAATGGGCCGAATCGAAAGCACCGGTTTGCAATATCCGCGGGTGAAACTTTTTCTGGGCGCGTGTGTTTAATAAAACGCCGGGGCATATACTTGTTGCGATGGATTCAGGAATCAATGGATATAAAAAAGACGACTCATACAGACCCGGATGTCCGGCGTATGCTGTGTTTTCAGAGCGGCGACGCAGGCGCCTTCAGGGAACTGTTTGAAACGCATCAGAAATCCATCATTAATTTCTGTTTCCGGTTTTGTCAAAACCGGGCGCTCGCCGAAGACCTGGCCCAGGAGGTATTTTTGCGGGTTTACCGGGGAGCGGGCGGATACCGGCCGGATGCCCGGTTCAGCACATGGCTGTACCGGATTGCGGTCAATGTATGTTTGAACGAAACCCGAAAAATAGAGTACCGTGCGAGGGTGGAATCCATTGACCGGCCGGGATTTAAAGGTGGGGATGACACGGACACGCCCAGGCAGGTGAGCGATGAAAACCAGGCAAGCCCCGGCGACATGGTCGCATCAAGAGAGCGGGACGAAGCGATAGCGCGGGCGTTGACCCGGCTTCCCGAACAGCAGCGGATAGCCTTGGTATTAAGAACGTATCAGGATTTTTCCTATGACGAAATCGCGGTCCAGATGTCCTGTTCGGAAGGCAAGGTCAAAACATTGATTTTTCGGGCCCGGCAGACGTTGAAAGAATTGTTGAAAGATTATTTATGACACAGGAAATAAAATGACAACTTCATGCAACATTTCGCCCATGCTGTCCGCCTATGCGGACGGGCAATTGTCTGAAAAAGACAGAAGCCGGGTGGCGCGCCATCTGGCGGTCTGTGATCTGTGCCGGAAAGAATACGCTGCCATCCAGTCATTGGACCGGCTGCTTTGCGAGGGAGAAGATCTGACGCCATCGCCCGGTTTTGCCGCGGAATTCTGGCGGAACGCGGGTGGCCTGCAAAAGCCAAAAGCCAGGAGGCGCTGGCTTAGTTGGCGCGACTGGGGATTTGGTCCGGTATGGGCCGCTGCCGCGGCAACGATGGTGCTTGTTTTTGGCGTACTGCTGTATCAGCAGACATCATACCGGTCATTGGAAGTTGCCATTGATGCGCCAGGGCTTTTGCTTTCAGAAGATCTCGAATTATATGAAAATTTTGAGATTATAGAGCATCTTGATCTGCTGGAGCAATGGGAAGCCCTTTCCTCCATGGAAGACATATAATTGTGAGAGACTTTATTCGTATCATGATGGGGCTGGTTTTTTTATTTTCGGCCACGCCTGTTTTTTCCCAGGATATACAAGTGCCGAATCCGCCGCCGCAAGCATCGGTAGAAGACGTAAAAACCGAAGACACGGAAATCGCGGAAATCGCTGAAATGCTGCAATTGTTTGAATTATTGGAAAATATGGAATTAATGGAAGATCTGGATATTTTGGGTGGGGAAGACACCAATGAAAAGAAAGATTAAGTTCATTTTCATCATTCTGTGGGCGGGCCTGCTGATGATCCGCAGCACGCCCGCATGGTGCGAGGATGGGGATACATCGCCCGGAAACGGGATATGGCAGGGCCTCTCTTCGGAAGAAAAAGACCGGTTGCGGGACCAGTACCGGATATACAAATCCATGCCCGCGGGTCAAAGAGAGGCGATACTCAAAAATTATAAACAATACCAATTACTTTCGGAGGAAGAGCGAGCGCGGCTACAAAATAATTTCGAGCGCTTTCAATCCCTGTCTCCTGAAGAAAAGCAGCGGATTCAGAAAAATTTTGAGCGCTGGCGGAACCTTCCACCAGAGAAAAAGCGGGTCATGCGCCGGCAGTACCGGCAATTTCACCAGATGTCGCCCGTGCAGCAGCAACAAATGATCAAACGGTATGAGCATCTGAAAGGAATGCCTCCCAATCGGCAAAATGGCGTTATGGGAAACGGTGGAAGAGGTGGAAGAGGGGGGCGACGGAATTAATATCTTTACCCGGCTGTTTTGGAAAGAAACGCCGGAGCCATGCCGGAGATTAGAAAAGGCTTGCAATTTCTTAACCATGACTGTAAGTTACAAACATTTATAAAAGCGCGGGGATGCGCTCTTGATAAACCTATTTAACAGGACATTTTATGAACGACTCGGATGGCAGTCATAGTTGCCAGTGCACGAATCAAAAATTGAATCAAACAGAACCCGACGAATCTGGACCGTGGCGCTTGATCTTCACGGCTGGTGATGTGAATATGCGGCTATCCATCCGGACATAGCCCGCCCTTTCACCTCCGGCAGCGGCCACCCTTGAGTCGCCGCCGAAACAGAGGTGAACCATGAAAAACAGAAACGCACTCCTTTCCCCCAGGCTGCGCGCCATGCTCGCGGCATTTGATACAAAAACCATTCGAATTTATAATAAATCCGAATATTCCGCCTTTGTTTCGGCCATTAAAGGAGTGAAAAGATGATTCAACTCCTTCGCGTTGTTGACGGGCGTCTGATTTCCGCTGATTCCATGGCGCAAGCGGAGATAGTTCGAATGGTTGCGCCCGATGAGGCTGAGTTGGCGTCCATCCATAATATTACCGGCGCGCCCATTGATTTTTTAAATGCCGCCACCGACCTTGATGAGCGCCCCCGTGTTGAAATCGAAGATAACGTCAAACTCATGATTCTTCGCGTGCCCCATGAAAACGGGGAATCTGAAATGCCCGTTGTCACGATTGCCTTCGGCATTATCATCACGCCAAGTCATATTATTTCGGTTTGTCCCCTGGATTCGGTTGTCTGGGATGTGTTTCAGAAAAGCCGTACCCGAATCCCGCCGGTTAACCTGCGTGCCGAATTTCTTTGCGCCCTGTTCATGTGCATTGCGAGGCTGTATCTGTCCCAATTGCAGAGAATCCGGAATGAAGCGGATATGGCTGAAATTGAAATTCACCATTCCATGCGCAATGAAATGCTGATCCGCATGCTGAACCTCGAAAAATGCCTGGTTTACTTTACCACCTCCCTGCGGGCCCATGACCCGCTGTGGAACCGTTTTCATAAGATCCAGGGGCGGGCGCTTTCGGAGGATGAGCAGGACTTGCTCGACGATGTGCGCATTGAGTTCCGTCAGGCCCAGGAACTGGCGGATATCCACAGCAATATTTTGAGCAGCATGATGGATGCTTTTGCGTCCATTATTTCCAATAATCTCAATGTGGTCATGAAATTTCTCACCGCCGTCACCATTATTCTGATGCTTCCCACGCTTATCGCTAGCATTTATGGCATGAATGTGAACCTGCCGTTCCAGCATTCCCCTTACGCATTTCTGATAACGGTCGTGATCTCACTGGCGCTGTCGTTGATAGCGGTTATTTTTTTCCGGCGGAAACGGTTTTTTTGAGCCCCGGTCTTTCCGTGCCAAAGCTTCCCGGGCCTTGACCATCTTTTCGGCCATCATAGAGGAGGGCTTTACGCCCTCCCAGTCCGGGCGGGGATAAAGCCCGCTCCCTGCAAGTCACGCCCATTTACGCAATTATCAAAATTATCCTGTCCGTTTACAATTTTGTCCTTTATAATTACAATTTTGTATGCTTTATTAATCTTACCGGTTTTTTATGTATTTTATAACTATCTTAAAATATTTAATTAAATTTATTTTTAAAGTTTGGCATACCCATTGCAATTATTGCGGAATAAGACAGATACAAAGGTAAAAAATGAATACAGCCCCTGCTAAATCTGAATCCATGCCCCAATCCCTGCCCGTGGCATACGCGGCCCAGTTGGCCCGGTCTCGGTCGGCGTTGTTCGGGGCTCCGGTCTCCACGGAGGAAACCACCGGGGTGATTCATCGTCATGCCATGATGCTGGACCAGTATTTTCAAAGCTGTTTTGAATCCAGCGTTGCGGGACCGGAAATGGATTTTATCAAAAATCCCTACGCCATTGTCGCTCTGGGCGGTTATGGCCGGTCGGAGCAGTGCGTGCATTCGGATGTGGATTTGCTGTTTGTGTTCCAAAAGCGGGTGCCAGTTGGCGCTGAAGCCTTAATCCGGGAAATGGTTTATCCCCTGTGGGATCTCAAGCTGGAGGTCGGTTACGCCACCCGCTCCATTGATGAGTGCGTGGCCATGGCCCAGGATGATTATGAAATTCTGACGTCCATTCTGGACGCCCGATTTATATGCGGCATCTCATCCGTGTTTTCAAAATTAAGGGATCAGATCGCCAGCCGGATCATCAGCCGGCATTCCCAGAAGCTGATCAACTGGCTGCTTGAAAGGAACGGAAAGCGGCATCAGACTTTCGGGGATTCCACATTTCTGCTCCAGCCGAATTTAAAAGAGGGCAACGGGGGGCTCCGGGATTATCATACCCTCCGGTGGATTGCCGGCGTCACCCATGGCGTCAAGGAAATGCGGGATTTGGAATATCAGGGCGTGATGTCTTTTCAGGAATATCAGGATCTCCACGTCGCCCTTTCCTTTATCTGGAATGTCAGAAACAAGCTTCACCTTCTGACAAAAAGACGGTGCGACCACTTGTATTTTGAATACCAGCGGCCTGTGGCCGAAGCCATGGGGTATACGGACGAAAAAACACAAACGGCGGTGGAGCGCTTTCTGGGTGATCTTCATTCGCACATGACGTTTATCAAACATCAATTGAAGTTGTTTCTATATGAATTCGGGGATGGCAGAAAACGGAAATGGCGGCTGGCGGATAAAAAGCTCAGCCAGATTCCGGGGATTATGATTGACCGGGGCCGGTTAAATTTTGTGTCGCCGGAAACCATTCTGGCGCATCCGGAACTATTGATTCAAATGTTTGAAGCCAGCGCGCAACTGAAAATTCCGTTAAGCCGGGAGGCGGAACGGCTGGTCAGGGAATTTAATTATCTGGTGGATGACGGGTTTAGGGCCTCATTTCAGGTTCGTGACGCCCTTGAAAATATTCTGATATCGCCGGTCACCACCTTCAGCGTGCTGGAACAGATGCTTAATTCCGGGTTTCTGGTCAGTCTGATTCCGGAATATGCCGGCATTGTCAACCGGATTCAATATGACGCCTACCATTTGTATCCCGTGGACCGGCACATGCTCAGGACCGTTCAGAATTTAAAAATGCTCGACAGCGAGGACAACTCGGAACCGGATGACCTGGCCGTAAACTTGTATCACGGATTAAAGCGGAAACTTCTGTTGCTCCTTGCGGCTTTGCTTCATGATATCGGGAAGGGACATGAAGGCCGCCATTCCCTGGTGGGCGCGAAAATCGCGGGGCGTATTATGCGGCGCATGGGATACGCGCCGAAAGATATCGATTTGGTGGTGTTTTTGATTGAAAATCATCTGCTTTTGATGAAAACCGCCACCCGCCGGGACATTAATGATGAGGAGACCGCCATTGTCTGCGCCCGTCAAATCAAGGATCCCCGGCGGCTAAAAATGCTGTATCTGCTGACAGTGGCTGATTCCCGCGCCACCGGCCCGAAAGCCTGGAATAACTGGACAGCGTCCCTGCTGCGGGATTTTTTTCTCAAAGTTCTGAGTATCTTGGAAAAAGGGGAATTCGCAACCGTCAGCGCCGTGAATCGGATGGAGAAAAAGAAGGCGGCGGTGCTCCAGAAATCCGATCATGATCTGCCAGGACTGGATGCCGGGGCGGTTTTTGATCAAATGTCTCCCCGGTACGTCCTTTCAACTGCCGTGGAAGATCTTGTGTCGCATATAGACCTGTACAATGGCCTGAAAAATCAACTGTTTGTATGGAATGTCCGGCATGATGAAACCTGCGGCAGCCGGATTGTGACGGTATGCGCCAAAGACCGGCCCGGATTGTTTTCCAAAATCGCGGGGGTTTTTACCTTAAACCATATCAATATTCTCGACGTCCAGGCCAATACCTGGAACAACGGGGTGGCGCTGGATATTTTTGTGGTGGAGCCGCCGCCGGACCAGTTGTTCGAAGAAGAACGATGGAATCGCGTGAAGGATCAGCTTGGTGACGTGCTCGCGGGGAAACTCGACCTGTCGGCCCGGCTGGCCCAGATGGAGCAAGCAATAGTCGGTAAAGACCGCATTGCCGTGTCTCACCGCCCCAACCGGGTGGTGATTGACAATGACAGTTCCAGCTTTTTTACTATCATCGAAGTGTTTGCCTGTGATTTTAAAGGGTTGCTCTTTAGGATCACTGACGTCATCAGCCGTCTGGGCCTCAATATCGCCGTGGCCAAGGTGGCCACCAAGGTGGACCAGGTGGTGGACGTGTTTTATGTGCGGGATGAAAGTGAAGCAAAAATAAAAGACCAGGCGTTTTTAGAAAAAATAAAAAAAGAAATTTTGATGGGCCTGCCTTTTTAAATAGTGGAAACCATTTTATTTATTAACTATAAACATAACCAAGGAGGAAAAGGTGATGACGAGTCCAAAAGACGTATTAAAAATGATTAAAGAAAAGAATATTCGGGTGCTTGATATCCGGTTTATGGATTTTCCGGGGGTATGGCAGCATTTTTCCGTCCCCACCACGGAGCTGGATGAAGGGAGTTTTGAGGACGGGTTCGGGTTTGACGGTTCCAGTATCCGGGGCTGGCAGCCCATTAACGCATCCGACATGCTGGTGATTCCGGATGCGTCAACGGCCCAGATGGACCCGTTTTATGAAGAGCCCACCTTGGTGATGATCGGAAATATCGCTGATCCCATCACCCGGGAACCGTATACCCGCGATCCGCGTTATATCGCCAAAAAGGTGGAATCTTACCTGAAACAGACCGGCATTGGCGACACGGTGTTTATCGGCCCGGAAGCGGAATTTTTTATTTTTGATGATATCCGGTTTGCCTCCGGCAAGAACAGCGCCTTTTATGCCATTGATTCCAATGAAGGCGAATGGAACAGCGGCCGGGAAGAATTCCCGAACCTGGGCTATAAACCCCGCCACAAGGAAGCGTATTTTCCGGTTCCGCCCACGGACAAATTCCAGGATATCCGAACGGAAATGATGCTGACGCTGCAAGACCTCGGCATTGACATGGAATGCCAGCACCATGAAGTGGCCACCGCCGGTCAGGCGGAGATAGACATGCGCTTCAAGCCCCTGCTTCAGATGGGGGACCAGATGGCCTGGTTTAAATATGTATTAAAAAATGTGGCTTATCGTCATGGTCATACCGTCACGTTTATGCCCAAACCCCTGTTTGAAGACAACGGAAGCGGCATGCACACCCATGTCAGCATCTGGAAAGACGGGAAACCCTTGTTCGCCGGGGACAAATACGCGGGCGTTTCCCAGGACGCGCTGTGGGCCATCGGCGGTATTCTGAAACATTGCAAGGCAATATGCGCGTTTTCAAATCCCACCACCAATTCCTACAAGCGTCTGGTACCCGGATTTGAAGCCCCGGTAAATCTGGCCTATTCCAGCCGGAACCGGAGCGCCGCCATCCGCATTCCCATGTATTCGTCTTCGCCGAAAGCCAAGCGCATTGAATTCCGGACCCCGGACCCGTCCTGCAACGGATACCTGTCCTTTGCCGCCATCACCATGGCCGTCCTCGACGGCATTCAGAACAAGATTGATCCGGGCGAGCCCATGGATAAAAACATCTATGACCTGCCGCCGGAAGAACTGGCCCAGATCGCCACCGCGCCGGGATCCCTGGATGAAGCCCTGGCCGCTCTCAAGGAAGACCACGCCTTCCTGCTCAAGGGCGACGTGTTCACCCAGGACGTCATCGACAAGTGGATTGAATACAAGACCGAAAGCGAGGTTAATCCGGTCAAGCTGCGGCCCCATCCGCACGAATTTTTCCTGTATTATGATCTGTAAAATCGGTGGGATGCGAATAGATCCGTAGGCCGGGTTTCTTACCCGGCAAATGGCTGAAATCATGTTTTAACCAAAAGTCGCAAGAGACTCGTCTCTTGCGGCTTTTTTGCTTCGAAGGGAAACGAATCACCGTGCGGGACGACACCAAAAAAGAAAACGGCGGTTAAAAAAAATGGGCTTGATCGTCGTTTCGGCCACTCAGAGCCACGACTGTTAGGGAGTGGTTTCCGGTCGCTTACGCTTGCGGCTCGGAATGGAATTTTGGCCGAAACGATGATCAAGCCCAAAAAAATCTTAAACGCCGTTGAAATATCAAGATGAAAGATACGACCCCTTTTTCTTGTTGGCGCTTTTATCTTTGCTTGACAACCCACCATAAATTCGTACAATAACTTGTACAGGAGGAACCAACAATGAAAGCCATAACCTATACATCGGCAAGGCAAAACCTTGCAAAAACAATGGACAAGGTTTGTGATGACCGGTCCCCGATCATCGTGACACGTCAATCATCCAATTCTGTTGTTATCATGTCACTTGAGGACTATGAATCGCTTGAAGAAACAGCATATCTTTTGCGATCACCAAAAAACACAAGACGTCTTTTAGAGTCAATAGCCCAACTTGAAAATGGAAAAGGTCATGAAAGGGAGCTTATAGATTGAAGCTCATTTTTTCTGACCATGCATGGGACGATTACCTTTTCTGGCAAAAAACAGACAAACAAATTTTGCGCCGTATCAATACCCTGATTAAAGACACAATGCGTAACCCATTTGAGGGCATTGGCAAGCCTGAACCATTAAAACATGCCCTCTCAGGGTATTGGTCTCGACGAATCACCGATGAACATCGGTTTATCTACAAAGCGTCTGAAAATGCCATTGAAATAGCTCAACTTCGATACCACTATTGACATTTTGCATTCAGCCTGCCCCAACATTTGCCTTCACTCGCTCATCGGGTGCAAGGCGTGGTTGGTAATAAAGTTTATAGGTTAAGGGCGTCCCCATGCTTCTTCCGAAATCGGTAAACTTGACGGCAGCGGAAAGCCATATTGAAACAACAATACCGGCATACCACCACATTCAGCGAGTTTTTGCCCGCGCCACGGGTACCATCCGGTTCAGGGAGCTGTCCGCAATCGCAGGGCGGGTTTCTTTTGTTACTTTTCTTTGCCCGCCGAAGAAAAGTAAAAGAGGAGAATCGGTTAATTTGGTATGATGTTTCTCGAATTCAGAATCGGTTAAAGTTGCGGCACCTGTCGCATGTAAAGTTGCAGACACTTCTGAACTGAGCTTTCCAGTGCCTGAGCTTGCGGCGGTGAGCAACTGATTTTCCGGCATAAATTCCAGTTTGAAAAATGAGGCTTATGCATGACCGTCCTCAAATTGTCCCCATTTTTCTTTCCTGTCTATCGTCACTCATGTATGGCATTCGCAGAATTTAAAATTTCCAAAAATAGTCCTGTTGGTTTTCATTATATGTGGTATAGAAAAAAATATACCGCTTGCCTAAGTTTGAGCAGATACCCAATCACCGAAGGAGATAAAGATGGATTTTATTGACAAGGTCCGCGAACTGTCAGCCCGTATTCCAAAGCAACTTGATAACATACAAACCGAAGAGGCTACAAAGCATGCGATCTTAATGCCTTTCATGGCTATTCTCGGCTACAATGTATTCGATCCCACCGAAGTAACCCCGGAGCTTTGCGCAGACGTTGGTATAAAAAAGGGTGAAAAGGTTGACTATGCCATATTGCGAGACGGTAAACCCATTATTCTTTTTGAGTGTAAACACCATTCTGCTGAACTTGGGAAGGTTCACGCCTCGCAATTATACAGGTACTTTACCGTAACAGAAGCTCGTTTTGGCGTCTTGACAAATGGCCTTGTATATTGGTTTTATACTGACCTCGAAGCCCCAAACAAAATGGACGCGAAGCCCTTTTTTGAATTCAATTTGTTGGACATAAAGGAATCGGCAGTAGAAGAATTAAAGAAATTTTCAAAGTCGTCATTCGACTTAGACTTCATTCTTACAACAGCATCAGAGTTGAAATACACACGAGAAATAAAGCGCTTACTTTTAGAGCAAATGCATGAGCCGACGGATGATTTTGTCCGTTTTTTTGCATCTAAAGTATATTGTGGCAAAGTAACACAGTCTGTTCGAGAGCTATTCTTTCAACTCACTAAACAGGCTTTTAAACAGGTAATAAATGACCAAATCAATGAACGGCTCAAGTCTGCATTAGCAACTGATAACACTATTGTGGATTCGACGGCTTCTGATGCCCTTTCGGGCGCTGTTTCTGTAAATCCCTCGGAGACAACATCCTCTACAGAGACCACGGAAGAAGAGAGGGAGGGCTATTATATAGTGCGTGCGATCCTCCGAGAGGTCGCGCTCCCAAAACGGATCGCCATGCGTGACGTTCAAAGTTATTGTGGAATTCTTCTTGACGACAACAACCGGAAACCCATTTGTCGCTTTCATTTCAACTCCATACAGAAGTACCTAACTTTCTTTGACACTGACAAGGAAGAAAAGGTATCAATCGAAGGTCTTGATGACCTCTACAAATATGCGGAGCGTCTGAAAGCCGCTGTCGCGAAATACGACGCGAAGTAGTAGGAAGATAAAGGCCAAATCTTTATTCTTGATATTTTACGTTGCAATTGACAACCCCCAAAGTTTCGCTTTACTTTTCTTTGGCGTCCAAAGAAAAGTAACAAAAGAAATCCGCCCTGCGCTGCGGAAAGCCCCCCTGAGCGCTCAGGTTTCCATGGCGTGGGCAAAAACTCGCTGGCTGAAGTGGCATGCCAGTAGCTCTTGTGCCGATAACTTTTTGAATAATCGAAGAGTAATCGGCATTTATTCGCTCAAACAGTTTGCCCACGTGATCCACGGAAACCCGAACGCTCAGGGCCGCACCGCAATGGGCTCCCCTTCGCCGACCGGAATTGGTTCATCCGGCTAAAACACGTCGCAACGAAAGCGTGTCTTTATAATTTTTCCCAGTCTTCTCTCGATATCCCCGCCTGGCGGAGAATCCTCACCAGAAGCTCTTTTCCGATATCGCTTTGATGGGGATTGGGAACCCGGATGGAGATGTCTCCTCGAACCATAAACTGATGCCTGCTTTCTGAATACGGCCCTTCGAATCCGCATTCCTATGGGTAACGGATCAGATCTTTTCTTTTGACCGGTCCCAGAACAGGCATCAGGCGACTTTCCTGATCTTGAGTTCCATACCGTTGATTGCGGGTAGAGAAAGATTCTGGTGGACTCTGAACAAAACCCATTCTTCCAGAACTGCGATAAGTTCTTCCCGGCAAGCTTCAAGGGTTGCCGCATTCGCATATACGCCATTGCATTCTGGAACCTCTCCATAATAAGTCCCGTCATCGGGTAAAATTTCATATTTTGCATGGCCGAGGGCCGCCTGGATGTATTCCAGCAACATTTAATACCTTCCTTTAAATAGAATTACCGCTTCTACCAAATTGACCTGGTTTTACATGGCAATACGATGCATGACGCTTTTGATGATTTTCTGCACTTAAAGAAATCTTATTGATTTTACATAGCATTTTTATTTCCTGAAAAACAATTGCAATTTCAGAGATAATCCGGTTTTGGTCTCAGTCAGGTTCGCTGAACGGAATTAGTTCAGCCAGTCATCCACAAAAAAATCTTGACACCCAGGCCGCATGTGCTTTAATAAAAACAATATTGGTCGGACCACCGGTTCAATGGTCCATTTTTATATCCATTTTTTACACAAGGCTGCACCGCAATTGACAAAAACACTACCTTTATTAAAGCCTTTAAATAAAACCAAGCTCTATGAGGAGATCGTGGAGCAGCTCAAGAGCCGGATCATCCGCCGGGACATCGCGCCGGGGGAAAAACTCCCAACGGAAAGGGCGCTGGCGGAAACCCTTCAAGTGAACCGGTCCACGGTCCGGGAGGCGTTAAGAAAGCTCGAAAGCCTGGACATTGTGGAAATCCGGCATGGGGACGGGGTGTATGTGAAGGATTATCTGGAAAGCGGGAGTCTGGCCCTGGTCCACGAAATTCTGTTTAAGGACGGTCTGCTGGACTTGGCCGTATTTCAAAACCTGATGGATTTGAGGCGCTTGCTGGTGCCGGAAATGGCGTGGTGTGCGGCGCAAAACAGAACCGGATCGGACCTGAAAAACCTGGAACAGGTTGTTCTTCATTCAGATGACATTCCGGTGGGCGCAAGAGACAAGCGTCTGCACCATATTATTGCGCTGGCCAGCGGCAACGTCCTGTTCGTGCTGCTCCTCAACGCCTTCACCCGGCAGGCCGATCAATATTACGATCTGTATTTTAAAGACAATCACCATGCCGCGGAAACAGCCGTGTTTCATAAGGCCGTTTATGAGGCCATCAGGGATAAGGACGCGGCCAGAGCAAAACAGGTCATGGCGGATGTGCTGGAAACAGCGGAAGCAAACATGCTGAAATTGATAAAATAATGGTCATTGCCAGGTATTCAGGAGTCAGAATTCAGAATGGACCGGATAAGCGGGTGAACGTCAAACACAAGGGAGAAAAAAATCATGTCCAGAACATTTCAGCCGGATTGGTGTGAAACCCCCCCGAAAAAAGGGTCGTATCGTTCCATCTTTAAATGGGGCAGTCCGAAAAAATTCAAACATCCGAGTCACGAATGGTTTGAAATGCTCAAGGAAACCTTTGGCCTGACGGATGCGGATTTTCAAAAACCGCAACTGGAGGGCAATGAAAAGGTCGTCATCAATCAGGCGATTCAGTTGACGGAAGCGCAGATCCTGGCATTTGAAGCCATTGTCGGGAAAAAAAACGTGGCGGTGGATGATTACAGCCGGGTGAAATACAGCCACGGCAAGACCGTTGACGAAGCCATGGAGCTGCGGCAAAACCGGGTCCGGTGCGTGCCGGACATCGTGCTGCATCCCCGGAGCAAAGAAGACGTGCGCAAGATCGTCGCTTATTGCAATGACCAGAAAATTCCCGTGTATGTGTTTGGCGGCGGGTCATCCGTAACGTTCGGATTAAACACCCCCAAGGCCGGTATCATGCTGGTCATGAGCACCCACATGAACAACCTGCTGGCCGTGAACGAAGCAAACCAGACCGCCACGGTCCAGCCCGGCATGTTTGGCCCGGCATACGAAGAGGCCTTAAATCACGCGCCGAAAAAATTCAATGTACGCCATCGCTATACCTGCGGCCATTTTCCCCAGTCCTTTGAATTCTCTTCCGTGGGCGGATGGGTGGTGACCCTGGGCTCCGGCCAGGCATCCACCTATTATGGGGATGCTTATGATCTTGTATTTGCTCAGGAATACGTCACGCCCGCAGGGTCTTTCAAAACCCTGGAATATCCGGCCACCGCCACGGGACCGAAAATAAACGATATCATGAAAGGAAGCGAAGGCTCGTTCGGCATTCTGGTGGAAGTGACCATGAAGATTTTTCGCTATATGCCGAAAAACCGGCAGCGGTTCGGGTTTATGTTCGGCTCATGGGAGAATGCCGTGTCCGCCAGCCGGGAAATTATTCAGGGGGAATTCGGGCGCCCCGCCGTGTTTCGCATATCCGACCCGGAAGAAACCGAGGTGGGATTAAAGCTTTTCGGCATTCACGGCACGCCCGTCGACACCATCATGAAATTTCGCGGATACAAACCCATGGAACGGTGCCTGTGCATGGGGTGGTCGGAAGGGGAAAAAGGCTTTGCCGACCATGTCTGCGATCAGGTGACAAAGATTTGCCGCCAATATGGCGCCATGACACTCTCCGGCTACGCCACCAAAAAATGGGAAAAAACTCGCTATAAAGAGCCCTATATGCGGGAAGATCTCATGGATTACGGGGTGATTATCGATACCGTGGAATCCGGCGTGACCTGGGATAATCTCCATCGCCTGCATTCGGGTGTCCGGGCGTATATTAAAAAGCGCCCGCAAACCATTTGCATGACCCATGCCTCGCATTTTTATCCTCAGGGAACCAACCTGTATTTTATCTTTATTCTTAAGATGGTGGATTTGAAAGAATATCGAAGGTTTCATGACGGGGTATTAAATGCCATTCTCAAACACGGCGGCTCCATCAGTCATCATCACGGGGTGGGCAAATTGTTCGCCCCGCTTATGGAAAAACATCTGGGGCCGGAGCAGATGGCAATTCTCCGGACCTTAAAAAACCATTTTGATCCCAATAATATCATGAATCCCGGCGGGAGTTTGGGCCTGGATCTGCCATAAGTGAAGAGCCTGGAAATTATATAACCACAGAGCGCACAGAGATCACAGAGAAAAAAAAGAGGTGAATTATGATGGGATGCCATATTTCCAATAATGATGAGCTTCTATTAACCATTGACGCCGGCACCCAGTCCATCCGAGCCGCGCTCGTTGATCTTTCGGGTAATATCGGCAGTATGGTGAAAACCCCCATTACGCCGTATTTTTCATCGCATCCGGGATGGGCGGAACAGGAACCGGAATATTACTGGGACATGCTTTGCCGCACCTGCCAGGAACTCTGGGCGAAAAGCGGGGACGCAAAAAAGAGAATTGCCGGGGTCAGCGTCACCACCCAGCGGGCCACGGTGGTCAATGTGGATGAAAACGGCCGCCCTCTCCGTCCGGCCATTGTCTGGCTGGACCAGCGCAAAGCCGATGGGAATAAAATCCTTCCTTCCTTGATTCGTCCTTTTGTCAAGCGCGTTAAACTTTTAAAATTTGTGAATGATATTGTTGAGTCCTGCCAGATTAACTGGATGAAACAGAACCAGCCGGAAATATGGGAAAAAACCCATAAATACCTGCTGCTGTCGGGTTATTTTAATTTTAAGCTAACCGGCGAATTCTCCGATTCCATCGGCTGCAATGTGGGATATTTGCCCATCAACACAAAAACCTATCAGTGGGCCGGGCCGCATGATCTGAAATGGAAACTGTTTCCGGTGGAGCGCGCCAAGCTGCCCCAGCTTGTCAAGCCAGGGGAGGTTCTGGGATATATCACTGCATCCGCAAGTCAGGCAACCGGCATTCCGCAAGGACTTCCGGTGATTGCTGCGGCTTCTGACAAGGCCTGCGAAGTGCTGGGGGCAGGGTGCCTGAGCCCGGAAATCGCCTGTTTGAGTTTCGGCACCATTGCCACGGTCAATACCGCCATCCGGAAATATGTGGAACTGCGCCCCTTTGTCCCGCCATATCCGGCGGCGGTGCCTGATCAATATTATACGGAAGTCGCTATCATGCGGGGATTCTGGATGGTCACCTGGTTTAAGGAACAGTTCGGTTTGAAGGAAAAGCTGGAGGCCGAAGGGGCCGGGGTAACCCCGGAAATGCTGTTTGAGCGCATCATTCGTGATGTACCGCCGGGTTCCATGGGCCTGGTGCTTCAGCCCCACTGGTCGCCGGGGCCACACATGGAGCAGTGCGCCAAGGGTGCCATAATCGGGTTCGGCGATGTCCATACCCGGGGGCATTTGTATCGGGCCATGATCGAGGGACTGATCTACGGGTTAAAGGAGGGCGCGGAGCTCACGGAGAAAAAAAATAAAGTTTCCATTACGCGCCTTCGCATATCCGGCGGCGGGTCCATGAGCGACACGGCCATGCAGATCGCGGCGGATGTGTTCGGCATTCCCGCCGATCGCCCCCTGACCCATGAGACATCGGCCATTGGCGCGGCGGTTGACGCGGCGGTGGGGCTGGGGCTTTTTCCGGATTTCCCGTCAGCGGTTAAAGCAATGACCGGCGTCAAGCAGGTGTTTATGCCCATACCGGAGAACTGCCGGATCTATAAAAATTTATATGAAAATGTGTATACCAAAATATCCGCGAAACTGATGCCCCTGTACCGGGAAATTCAAGAGATTACGGGATATCCGGAGTGATGGATGGTTGGCTGTGTTTAAGAAAATGCACTCAAAAATCTTGACTCGTATATTCCTGAAATATACAATATCTGCCCATGAGAAGTGATTTTGAACAAGTTGAAGGTTTCCAGTGGGACTCTGGGAATATCGACAAAAACGTCATCCGGCATGCTGTTGAAAATTGGGAATGCGAACAAATTTTTTTTAACAGACCGCTTCTGGTTCTTGATGATTCAAAACATTCGGGTTCTGAAAAAAGATGGGCCGCGTTTGGTAAAACAGATGAAAACCGTTTGCTTGTCATCATATTCACGAAAAGGGAGAACCTGATTAGGGTAATTTCTGCCAGGGACATGAATAAAAAAGAAAAGAGGTTTTACGATGAAGAAGGATAACGTTATTCCCAAATTTAATAGTGAAGACGAGGAAAGGGAATTTTGGGCCACGCATTCGCCGCTCGATTATTTTGATGCTAAAAATTTTAAAAAGGCGCTTTTTCCAAAATTGAAGCCATCGGTCAAATCCATATCGATTCGTCTCCCGGCGGATATGCTTGCTGAATTAAAAATCCTTGCGAACAAGAAAGACGTGCCATATCAGAGCCTGGCCAAAATTTATCTGGCCAGGCAAATTTCCTTGGAACGCGGGTTGATTGACCCAGTCTGCGTTAACGATGAAAGATTATAATTGAAACAGGCCTGAAATGCGTTGATCCACCCAGCTCGTCAGCCGATAATCCTGTAAATAGCCGCAATGCCCGCCGTATTTTGTGGCTTCAATGCGGAGGCTTTCGGGGCGGGCCAGATGAGCGAGGTCTGAGGCGGGAATTACCGGGTCATCCATGCTTGCGATGATGGTGGTCGGCACCGTCAGAGTGGAGAGCCGGTTGCCGGTGATGGCGTAACCGTGTAAATAAGTCTGCATATCGGGGTATTCCGTGCAGTGGCGGACAAAATAGTCGGTCATTTGGCCGATGGTTTTAAATTCGCCAATATGCCGGAGGGCCGGGATATGTGGAAAGTATCGGCGCTTGATGGCCAGAGACCGCCGCCATTTTCTCATGAAATACTGGTGGTAGATTGGCAGCCCGGTCTCCATGGCGATCAGCGTGCCGGGGGGATATAGGACCGGGCAGACGGCCACCGCCTGGTCCAGATGGATGCCCGCTTCCGGCGCCCGCACCGCCACCCGCAGGGCAAAATTGCCGCCTAATGAAAATCCCGCCAGGAGCAGCCGTCTGTGGGAAAAGAGGGTTTGTATTCGGTGTACGGCGTTTACGACTTCTTTAATGCGGCAGGATTGAAACAATTCTTCGTTTAAATGATGGGACGCCCCGTGATCCCGCAGGTTCAGCCTGAAAATGTTCATTCCCCGGTTCCATAAAAACCCGGCAGCGGATACAATATAGGAAGAATCCACGCTGCCTTCCCACCCGTGAATGAGAATGCACAGATCCTGTTCTCCCGGATCAGGCCCGCCGCTGTGCCCGGAATAATATCCCAGCAGCCGGACCCCGTCTCCGCAGTCAAGAATATGCGGCGATGCGGCCGCAAGCATTCCCTTTGACCGCTGGGCCACAAACGGCCGCCGCAGTTTGATGCTGTTTAAAATGGACTGGGTGTGACGGTTCCGGAGGAGAAAGGGGGGGTGAAAATCATTCGACAGGTTGTCAGGCGGCAAGCAGTTTCTCAAAGATCCATTCCCGTATTCATTCATCTTTTTTAAACCGCTGGCTCTTTTGGAAACACCATTTTGCCGCTGGCGGACACATCATAACCGGTGAATGGTTCCGCAATTTTTTTAAATTCCGTATCCTGCAATAATCCGATAAAATACTGGACGCCCTTGTCAAAAAACCGGTCTTTGGTGATGAGCAAGTCGTATCTCTCCCACCGGAGCGGAATAAAGTCAAGCCCCAGCAGCGTGGCCACGGGCCGGATGCCGGGCCCGAAATCAGCGCGCCCGGCCAGCACTTCCAACCCCACCTCCATGTGGGAGTTTACCTCATGGCTGTATCCCTCGATTTTTTCAGAGGCAATTCCCGCTTTTTGTAATTCCTTGTCGAACAGCAGCCGTGTCCCGGTGGCAAGCGACCGGTTGACCACCCGAATGTCCGGCTGGACAATATCCTTGATGGCGTGAATCTGTTTCGGGTTTCCTTTCTGGACCAAAAACCCCTGTTCCCGGCGGCAGAAATTGACGATCACCGGCATGCTGGTGAATTCCTGGCCCGCAAAATCAAAATTATACTCATCCCCACTGTCCTGGAGCAGGTGGGAGGTGGCAATATGGCAGAAATTCTGCCGGAGCGCACGTAACCCTCCCATACTGCCCAGATTGGCGAACACGGCGATTTGCCCGGCTGCTGTTTTATTAAACAGGGCAATGGTTTTATCCAGAAGCAAATCATTACTGCCGGTGATGATGAGAAGGCCTTCGTATGGCGGCAGGTGCTGCCGGGTTTCCGGGTAGTTCAGGGTATGGGTTTCAATCCATTGCTCCACGAGATAACGGGGAAACAGCCATTTGCCCGTGACTTTGGATGCCGGCAGCCCTTTTTCGGCCACCAGGGCATATACCATTTTTTCATTCACGCCTAAAAAATCGGCCACTTCTTTGGTGGACAGCAGTTTTTTGTTCACGTCCGCCTCCTGATGATGTGCGGTTATTCCTTGACCGCATCGGGGAAAAACAGGGGTTTCCCGAATATGGTATAATTTTTGATCAAGGACTGGCCCTTGACTGACATCATCCAGTCGGCGAACTGCTGGGCCAGATCAATGCGGACATGGGGATGTTTGGCCGGGTTCACCGGAATCAGCCCATAGTCATTGCGAAGGCTGGCGTCGCCCTCGCACAGGATTTCCAGATCCAGCCCCTGTTTTCTGCCTTGTTTGAATTTGATATAGGTGCCGCGGTCGGTCAGCGTGTATCCCTGCTTTTCCGCGGCCATGGTCAGGGTCGCGCCCATGCCCTGGCCGATGGACAAATACCACTGGCCCAGTCCCTCCGGATGGGTGAAGGTTGTCTTGGCGGGCTTGCCGTTCTTGACGATTTCTTTGGTCTGATTGACCATGGGAACCTTGGTTTTTGCCCAAATTTCCTGTTCTTTGGTATGGGTTCCGCTGTCATCGCCCCGGGAGATGAAAATGGATTTTGACTGGGCGATTTTTTCAAATGCTTTGAGGCCGTTATTTAAGCCCATGATGCCGGCCGGGTCTGTTTTCGGGCCTGCAATCACAAAATCATTGTGCATGACCGCATAGCGTTTGGTGCCGAACCCGTCTTCGACGAATTTCTTTTCTTTTTCGATGGCGTGGACAAAAATGATATCCACATTGCCGTCCATGCCGTCCCGAATGGCCGCGCCCGTGCCCTTGGCGATCACCTTTATTTTGATGCCCGTGTCTTTTTCAAATTCCGGCAGCAGCACGTCCAGAAGTCCGGAATCCCTGGTGCTGGTGGTGGTGGACATTTTGATGGTTTTGTCCGTGTCTTTTTGGGCGAAAACGCCGGTGTTCATGCCTGTTATCATAAAAAATGCGGCAATAAAAAGGGCCATGCTTCGATGCTTAATTTTCATGACATCATCTCCTTGTTTGAATGGTGGTTATTATACAGAAAACAACAGGGGCATCAATCAATTCCGTATTGATGCCCCTGCGTGTCTGGTGTTGATGTGACGGTGAATTTAGTTAAAACAGTGACATGATAAAGCAGCTATCATCGTCGTCATCGTCATCATCTTCGGGTTCTGCTGGAATGCCTATCGCTGATGGATCCACAATCACGCCGTTTGCAACGCCATCGGCGTCTGTATTGGGATCGCCGTCCGTCAGTTTTACCGTGATGGTGTTGTCCCCGTTGTTTGAGCCAAAATCAAGGGCCTGCCATCCGGCGCTGGTGATTTTATAGAACTGGGCGTATTTGGGCACATCATCCGGAAACACCATGGACACCTCCACGGAAGCGCCTGCGGTGAGGCCGGTGATGCTGAATTTCATCGCGCCGTAAGGATAGGAAATGGCCGGTTTGCCAACCTGGGAAATGGCCGGGTCTGTGTCCATGTAAGCGGCAATATTCGCCAGATCCCCTTTATTTGTATTGAGAGTGATGTGCCGGATGCCGTTTGCCGGTCTTAAAGATGCCGTATCGCTGTCTTTATAATCCGGGGTGCCGTCTTTATCAAAATCCTTGTTGTCATCCGCGCCTTCTTCGCTGTCCAGGATGCCATTGCCGTTGGAATCCGTGCCGTCAATGGCCCCGTAGATGATGATTTTTTCGGAATCCACATAACTCCATCCGGCTTCCAGCACGTCAATATCGGTGGTGCCTTCGGGCAGGGGTTCGACCTTGATGATGGTCACGGTGCGGGTGCAGGCTCCGGCGTTGTGGTCCCAGTCATAATTATAGGGCCAGACCACGTTCTGATTGTTAGCCTTGCTGGACTGATCCGGCGCGGTGACGGCCTTTTGGGGAACCACCAGCCGGTAGGGGCCTTCGCCATCCAGCTTGTTTTCATCAGTCAGGACACCCGAATCCATGGCCACCCCATCCCGTTTCATGCCCAGAATGGCTTTCAGGCCATTGGTCACGGTGATGGCGCTGCCGTTGGATCTTCCGACACAAGAGGGAGAACTATAATCACACCATCCACCCACCGTGCTTTCCGCCATATCCGCCTCCTTATCATAAAAATAGGTGGCGGGGGGGTATTGGTAGCTCTGTCCCGGCATATTGCCATAGACATGATAAATTTCGTTTCCTTCTTCATAATTAAGGGGATGGGTCTGGGCCCAGCCGTCCGGCGCATAGGCGGTGATGCCGGTGGCGGACGCCAGAATGCCCGCGTCATCCAGCAGGTCTTTCATGGGCACACCCGAGTATTCCGCATAATGGTCATCGGAGCGGGACGCGCTCATCAGCATGAATTGGGTATGCTGGGGCATGGCTTCGAGCTGGGCCTTGGTATAAATCCGGTGGGGCGCTTCGGAGAGTCCCGGATGGTCGTCCGCATCGCCGGGAAAGGTGCTTTTTTCAATTTCTTCCTGGTTGGAATATCCGTCGCCATCCGAATCCAGGGCGTCAATGGCTGCCACCGCAGCGGCGTTGCGGCCGTTTAATTTGTAATCCGCGCCATAGGCATTGATGGTGGTCTCGATGTCTCCGGCCCCGTCATACCCATAAGAATAATGGCACCATTGGCAGCTTCCCAGGGAGACCATTTTTCCCTTGTTTTCATATTCCCCGCCGCAATGGCAAAGGGCGCAGTGGTCCAGTTTGGTTCCGGCGGCTTCCGGGTATGCGGTTAAAAATTTGTCCGCGTCTTTTTCCCCTTCATGGTGATAGGCCGCAAAAGCGACCGTGGCAAAGGCGAATATCCCTGCCAGTAAAATGATGATTGCCGGTTTTTGTTTCATAAGTCCTCCTTGGAATATTTGGTTAATGACTAAAAACTGATGCTGTACCTTGCGGTAATCGCGTTTTCCTTGTCAATATAGTCCACCGAGCCGTCAGGGTTGACCCGGACCCGGATGGGGTCTGAGAAATCCGTATACGTATAATCGACAATGATCCGGTGCATGGGTAGAAGTATCCAGTTGAGGGCGACTGTGGCGGCGTCCGCTTTCCGGACCGACACATTGGCGGCCGGATTGATCCAGCCTTCGTCCCCGTTAAAATGATCGAAGCGTGCGGCAATGCCAAGGCCGCCAAAATCGCCTGTTGATGGATTAAAATTCCGGACGGGCTTTACGGATTTGAGGGTTCCAGCGGAAAATTGGAGAGTTTCTCCGGTGGGAAAGAAGAGGGCGCTGACATACCAGGACGAAAAATCAGCGTCCTGGGCCGGACCTTTCACGGGCTTCAGGCCGGCATAGGTGAGGTGGATGTATTCACCCTGAAGGGCCAGGGATTTGAACGCCCAGGCCGCTTCCAGTCCGGTGCGCCAGCGGTCGTCCACGTCCTGCAGCACCCCGAATTTGGTGTCGTGGGACAATACGAAAATATTGCGGCTGGTATCCACCATGCCGGAGGTTTTGACCGATACGCTCAGATTGGAAAGGTTGATTTTTGCATAAGACGCAGACCCGCCGAATTGGAATTGGTTCATCCACTCTGAAGAGCTGCCCGCAAATGGAACAAACACCAGCCGGGCCAAGGTTTCCGGCGCGTCTTCGTCATTGCCGCTCGCGGCCACGCTTTCGCCTTCGGCATTGAAAAGCCCCGCGCTGTATAAAAAACGGTCATTTAAAAAAGCGCCACGCAGCATCGCGCCCACATCCCGGTCCGCGGAAAGATATGATCCCATGGAACGCTCAACGAAATAGATGGCGTCATCCTCGGTCGCAAATTCCAGGCTGAAGGGTTTCTTGAAATGACCGATCCGGGCGGAATGGGATCCGAAAAAGAGTTCCGCGTAGGTATCCTGCAAGTGGTCGGAGGTATCATTTTTAAACTCATATTCCATGTTGAGTTTCAACCATGGCTGGACCCAGGTGGTAAGCTCCAGTTGGGCGCGGCGGATGTGGAAGCGGTTGTCCGCCCGCTCATCCTCCAGAATCATCCGGTAATCGGCCTGGAAAATGCCGCCCAGTTCAACCGTCAGATCCCGATTTTGGCCGGTTTGAATGGTAATGGCGGTTTTGGCGGGGGCGGGGATCTCATTTCCTGCCAGGGCTTTAAAGGGGCAGCCCGCAATTATGGCAAGCATAACAATTCCTGGTAATCCGGCCCGGCGAAAGATGTCGAATATCGGTCTCATGATTTTTTCCTGTCAAAGTGTTTGGGTTATAAAATCAATACTTATCCATTTTAGAAATTTATTGTCAATTTAAATATGATTCATTGAAGTACTTGAGAATAAATGAACCAATAATAACTATTAATGACAAATAAGGGAAATTGCCGTAGTGGTTTGGTTCGGGATTTATCCTTGCCTGTATTTGGTTTTCAGTGGTATGAATGATCGTCAATTCTCCACGCAAAAGGACATCGGATGATTACAAAGAAACAGAACCATAATCAGGACGGCAGAATCGATACATTCATCGAATTTTTTAAAACGCTGGGAACAGGGAAATCTTCAGCCGGTCAATGCCCTGGCCCGGAAGAAGACCCGGCATGGAATCAAACGGAAGACCAATACCAGGAAGAACAGGCCCGGTGGCTTGCTGAAATTGACGATAGAAAAAATTGGAAAAACAGAACCTGATAAATAAAAAACGGACATGAAGAATGCAGACGGAAAAGGTAATTGAATACATTGTCAACTGGCTGAACGATTATTGCCGTCAGTCGGGAATGAACGGATTTGTGGTGGGGGTTTCCGGGGGCATTGATTCTGCGGTGACCTCCACCCTGTGCGCGAAAACCGGGAACCCGGTGATCGCCCTCAATATGCCCATCCGGCAGGATATGACGCAGTTTTCCCTTTCAAAAAGCCATATCGAATGGCTGAAGGAACATTTTGCCAATGTCGAAGGGGCCACTGTTGATTTGACGGCGGTCTTTCAATCCCTTGAAACGACCTTCCCGGCGGCCATTCAAGACGGCCTGACCATGGCCAACACCCGCGCACGGCTTCGGATGGTCACTCTTTACGGTTTTGCCGGGCACCACCGGATGCTGGTGGCGGGAACTGGCAACAAGGTGGAGGATTTCGGCGTGGGATTTTTCACCAAGTACGGGGACGGCGGGGTGGATATCTGCCCCATTGCGGATTTGATGAAATCCGAGGTCTATGCCATTGGCCGGCATTTGGGCGTGATCGACGGCATTTTAAAGGCCCGGCCCACGGACGGGCTTTGGGGGGACAACCGGACGGACGAGGAACAGATCGGGGCCTCCTATGATGAACTGGAGTGGGCCATGAGGTTTATAGAGGCGGGCGCGGATGACGGATCGGGGCTTTCATTCCGTCAAAAAGAAGTGCTGGCAATTTTTCGTGCGCATCATCAGGCCAACCGCCATAAAATGGAGGCTTTGCCGGTAGCGAAGATACCAGCGGAGTTCAAGCTTTGAATAGGCATGGTCATCATTGGCGATTAATGACGGTTACCGGTGTCTTGATTCTTGCATCGGCCATTCTTATTTCGGTGGATGCAGGCCGCCTCAGCGCCGACCCGTCGGAGGCAAAAACCCCGGCCCTGAGTCTTGTGCAAAAAGGATCGGTCTTATACGAAAAATATTGCGCCTTATGCCATGGCCCAAACGGTGAAGGATATCTTGCCGATGATGCCAACGCGCTTTCCAACCCGGATTTTCTCGTGAGCGCCAGCGATGACTACATCCTCCAGGGGATTCTACAAGGAAGACCCGGAACCCCAATGTCCGCATGGGCGAAGGAGGAAGGCGGATCTTTGACCCTGGAGGAGGCTTGGACGATCGTGTCTTTTATGCGCACATGGCAGAAAGAACCGTCGATCGTTTTAAGCCCTGAAGCGTTGAAGGGGAATGCCATAAACGGGGCCGCATTGTATGAGCGATGGTGCGCGGCATGTCATGGCAAGCAAGGGGAAGGCGTAAATGCCCCTGAGCTGGCCAACCCGGTATTTCAACAAACAGCCAGTGACGCGTTTATCCGTTATGCCGTTCAAAATGGCCGGCGAAGGTCCGCCATGTCCGCATATAAGGATACGCTGAATCCTCAGGAAATAAATGATGTGCTTTATTTTGTCCGGACGTTAAAAGCACATGACGGGCCGCGGCCGCCCATTATTCTGGAGAATGAAGAATACACGGCGGACGCCATGCTGAAGGGCGTGCTCAATCCGGGAAAGCCTCCTGCGGATTTTTCGCTCATCGAAAACAGATACGTATTGGCGGATGATGTTTTTGCCGCGTATAACGCCCCGCAAACTTTCATGATTATTGATGCCCGCCCCAAAAGCGACTTTCTCCGGTCCCATATCAAGGGGGCATTGTCCATCCCATTTTATGACATTGAAAGCGTTATCGGACTCCTGCCGAAAGATATCTGGATCGTCACCTACTGCGTCTGCCCGCATGCCTTGTCGGGAAAAGCCGCTGATAAGCTGAAAACCGCAGGCTATAATAAGGTCGCGGTTCTTGATGAAGGGTTTTTTTTCTGGCAAAAGAAAGGATATCCTTCCGAAAGCAGCCCGGTTCCAGAAATTAATAAATAATTGCGGCATTTTTGTCTTATCAAAGATAGTGATTAATGTTTCATTAATATCAATCGCTATTTGATGAAAAATATCGTTTGATATTTGTCAGCATTGTGAATGCGCACCCATTATATGGATATGAAAGGAAACGAAGATGAATAATTTTATTAAAACACTATGTTTTCTGGTATTAATGAGCAGTGTATCCTGCGCTCTTTACTATTATATCCCTATTACGGGGTATGCATTGGTCAAGAGTCTGGAAGTCGGTGCGCCCGCCTTGCCGTATTATGCCTATTCCGACACCTCTCTTGAAGCCATCAATGATGAATTTAAAAAGGCAAAAGCAAAGGTAACGATTGAAGATACTTACACATACGGCTATGGAAAGTCCTTTGAAGACGTGCCCCCGGATGGCGATACCGGCCAGAAATTTACGGATATGGCCACTGCGACGCGATACCTCCAGAACATTTTAAAGGCCAAGGGAGTCCGCGATGCCGGCACTTATTTTCTGACCAGCATTGATTCCGCCAAATCGTTTGGGTTTTCCCTCATCGCCGCAGTGCAGCGGAAAAACGAAAATCCAGAGGTGTTTGATAAATTCGGCGCATCCAGCCAGAATTTTTTTACCTGTGATGATCCGCCATTTTATCAGCCTTACCGGTATGACTGTAAAGGGAAGCCGCTGGATACGGTTTACGAATGGGCCGCCCTGCCCAACGACTGTTATGACAACCAGGGGCACCAGGCCATTCTTCTGACACTGACGGCAAACAAGCTTCTGCAAAAGCAGGCCTTAACAAGTTACTGGGATGCGGAAAGAAAATGGATCGCCGGGAATTATAAATCCGTGGTGGTGGATCAGGATTACATGGTCTGCCAGCAATTGGGCATAGAGAAGGGGTATACGCAGGAGAAAAATATATTTAAAGATTAACCAATTCAAGTGGGGGGGGCCGAGAATACAATCGGTTGCCTCCCCTTTTTGTTTTTCCACAATCAATACAAAATCATAAAACATAAAACAACGGTGTTTAAAAAGAAGATCAATTTAAACGCCGTTGTTGATGGTTCTGTTTTTGCAGGGCCGAAGGAGAGTGTGAAAAGATCATAAAGGGACTGCCGACCATCGTCGGAGAGATTACGGGTGCCGGTGCCGGCAAAGGTTTCTGAGGCAATCACGGGAGTTTCCGCCACCCACTGGCCGTTTTCCCAGGAAAACCATCCTTTCCGGTTCTGATCATAGACGCTTAGCGGCCGGTTAAACAGTTTCGCCAGCTCCACCCCCCAGCCGGTCCCCCCTTTAACAGTATTGTCCGTCTGTATCCATCTCACGGCAATGACGTGGTAGCCGTTATTGACCATGTGAAAAAGGAACTGGATGACTTTTCGACTCAATGGTAACTAATTGAAATTATATTATTATTTATAGGATTGGTCACGGCCCGCTGGGGGGGACGCTTTTTTGGAAACAGTTGCCGGTTTCAAGTACGCCCCCCAGTAACTCATGCCTACGAACACGGCCCCGCCGATGATATTGCCGATGGTGACGGGAAGCAGGTTTTTCCACAAGAAGTTGATCCAGGTGAGGGTGTCGGGCGCGGCGTTCTGGATGGTGGGGACATGTGCCCAGGCTTTGAGAAAAATGCCAACCGGAATAAAATACATATTGGCCACGCAATGCTCGAACCCGATGGCCACAAAGCCCATGATGGGGAAGAAGATGGCAAAAATTTTGCCGATGGTCTGACGGGCGGCCAGAGCCATCCACACCGCCAGGCATACCAGCCAGTTGCACCCCACGCCCCGGAACAGGGCTTCGCTGAAGCTCAAAGCTACTTTTTTACCCGCGATCCCAATGGCTGCGGCACCCAATGCCCCGTCTCCGGTCTTCCACAGGCCCGAAAGATAAAACAGCAATGCCAGGACGATGGAACCCGCAAAATTGGCCAGATATACCACCCCCCACCGTTTGAGCATGTTGGCCGCAGTGATTTCATGACTCATCACACTGGAAATCATGAGGTTGTTGCCGGTGAACAGTTCCGCGCCGGCGATCACTACCAGCATGAGGCCGAGGCTGAAGGCCGCGCCGGCTATTATTTTGGTGAAACCGGTCCCGAAAAAAGCCGGCATATCGAAGGTCACGGAGGTGGAGAGCAGGCCGCCGAAGCCGATATAGGCCCCGGCCAGCAGGCCTAAAATCATCACCGAAAACCACGGGGAGGTCGTCTTGCCCACCCCGATGGTGGAGGCCACGGTTTCCGCAATGGTTTTGGGGGCTTTATCCTCATTGCCGGGGACCGGGAATTGCAGGGACTTGATGATTTTTTCAAATTTTCCCAGGGCCTGCTTTTCTTCGGTCATTTTGCGCTGGACCGCTTTTCTCACCGTGTCCATGATTTCTTCCGGGGTAAACGGCTTGGGCAGATAATCCATGGCCCCCCGCTTCATGGCCTCGGTGGCCCGGCCCACCGACGGGTATCCGCTGATCATCACCACGGCGGATTCCGGTGACCGGCGGTCGATTTCTTCCACCACATCCATGCCGTCAAATCCGGGCATCTGCCAGTCGCAAAGAATGACATCAAAAGCGGAATTCGACGCCAGCCGAAGGCCTTCCTCCGGGCTCGGTGTGATCACCACATGGAATCCCTCGGAAGAGAAAATCTTCCGGCACGAATTAAGCACTATTTCTTCATCATCAATGATCAACATGGACTGGGGCATGGTTTTTCTCCTTAATTATATAGGGAAGAGCCGCCGCCGATCAGGATGCTACCAGATTTCCGCTCCCAGGCGGGCTTCCAGCCATTTCTTCTGGTGTTCGGTTAGCGGCCCGATCTCGTCCTCGATCCAGTGGATGTCACCCGTGATAATGGCCAGTTTTTCCGGTTTGCTCAGCTCAAAATGGTCCAGGGCGTCCGCGCCGTGTTCCATCAGCTCATGCCAGAAGCGTCCGTCCGAGGCAGCCAAATCCAGCACCCGGACCATTTCCTCCTTGTGGACGACTGACTGGGGCTCGGGCTCATGTTTTTCCGCGTGGTCGATGGTGGCCATGACGGAACGGATCAGGTCATCCGGCGAGAACGGTTTTTCAATATAGTCGGCGGCGCCGAGCTTCATGGCTTGGACCGCTGACTTGACGCTGCCGTATCCCGTGATGATGCTGACCGGCAGCCCGGGTTTCTGGCGTTTGATGTCTCGCAGTACAATGAGGCCGTCCACTTCCGGCATCCGGATATCGGTCAGGACGATGTCATAGTGATTGGCGATGGCCATCTTGATTCCCATTGCGCCGCTCAGTGTGACATCGACCTCCATGTTTTCCTCGGCCAGGATTTTTTTCACACTATCGAGTACCACCTGTTCATCATCGATTACCAGCGCTTTAATCTGTTTCATGGATGTTCTCCTTTCAGTGCTTGATGAACGGTTTCAACCAGTTCATCTGGTGTAAATGGTTTCGGCAGAAACCGGGCCCCCATGGCGTCGGCTTCCCGCATGGTTTCTCCGGTGCTGTAGCCGCTCATCACAATGGCCGGCGTGTCAATATGCCGGTTCTTCAATTCCCTCATCAAATAAACGCCGTCATGGACCGGCATTTTCAGGTCAATCAGCAGCAGCCCCGGACGCTCTTTATCAATAGCCAGCAGCGCCTCATCCGCAGAGCCTGCGAACGCGACGTCAAACCCTTCCGATTCAAGGACTTTCCGGCAGCTTGCAATCACGATGCCTTCATCGTCCACTACCATCACTTTCATGTCGTCCCTCCTGCCTTTCCATGGGCAGCCACACGAAAAATGTGGTGCCTTTGCCCGGTTCACTTTGAACGCGGATGGTCCCCCCGTGCTCCTTGACGATGCCCAAGGAAACGGACAGGCCCAGCCCGGTGCCCTTGCCCACGTCTTTTGTCGTGAAAAACGGATCAAAAATCTGGTTCAGGTATTCCGGCGGCATGCCGCACCCGTTATCCGCGATGGTGATTTCAACACCCCGGTGCCCCATGTCATCCGCCGACAAGGCGGCGATGGACGCGATCCGGATTTCCTCCGAGGGTTTGGTGGCGTCCAGCGCGTTTAATATCATATTCAGAAACACACTCTGGATCTGGGTTCGGTCCAGAGCCATCGCGGGCAGGCTGTCGCCCGGTTCAAAGTGAATGCCGACCCCTTTGAGGAGGGCCTGGTTTTCCACCAGCTTGACGGTGGCCTCGATAAGCCGGTTGATTTCCGTGGGTTCCGGATCCATTTTGCTCTGTCGGGAAAAGTCCAGCAGCCCTTTGACGATTTTCCGGACCCGCTCCGTGGATTCCACGATCACCCGGAGATCGTCGCGGATGTCGTCGCCGATATCCTTTCTGCGCAGCAGCATGTGGGTATAGGTCAGCACGCCAGTCAGGGGGTTGTTGATCTCATGGGCCACCCCTGCCGCCAGCCGCCCCACACTCGCCTGTTTTTCGGAGTGGATGATTTTGCTCTGGCTGGCCATACGCGTGCGTTTTACGGACTCCACCATGTCCTTGAACGTCTGCTGCAAAATGGCCATTTCCCGGTCCCTTGAAACAGGGCCGATATCCGGTGAAAGATCTCCTTCTGACACTTCCCGGCTGGCGGTGATGAGCCGGTGCACCGGGCCCATGATCGGCCGCGCCAGCACATATCCCATGCCGACGGCAATCAGCGCGCCGGTGAAGGTGGCTGCAATAAACAGCAACATGAGTTTTCGTTGAATGGAAGAATAATTGGATTCCGGAGTCGCCACAGACAGCATGCCGACTCTTTTGCCGAAAATATCGGAGATGGGCATGAACGCGGAAATATATTGATCGCCCAGATCATCCAGGCGCTGGGTCCATTTTTTTCCCCGGACAATGACCTGCTCTCTGACCTCTTTGCCAATACGGGATCCCACCGCCCGGATTCCACGTTGATCAACCATGTTGGTGGCGATTCGGGTAGTGTCGAAAAAGATGGAAGTGGCGGGCATGGTGGTTTCGGATTTAATTTCATCAAAAAAAACCGATTTTCGAGCGGAATCGACGATTTCCGTGCTTTGATTGAGTATCCGGCCGCCGTAGAGAACGCCCAGCAGCTTTCCCGTTGTCCGGTATTCGAATATCGGGATAGCGGCGGCAATGGCCAGACATGCTTCCTGGCCCGCCGGTTGGCTCGGATACAATGTAATTTCTCCGGCCCGGCCCGGTGCCTCTTTTTCCAGAAACGGCCGGTTGACGACAATGGTTCCGGCGATTGAAGCCCCTTTGTTCATGACATACCGGACAATGGGGTTATCTGACTGTAATTCATCTTCGGTCTTGCCGCTGATCCGGCATAGTATCCGGCAGTCATTTAACGCAATCCCTGTAAAATCGAGATCTGCATTTTTGGCCATCCGGTCCATCCGGTCCAACAGATCCGGGACATTCCGGTCCATAAACGATGTGCGGAAACCGATGCCCAGAGTGGTAATATTGAGTGCCATGTCAATGAACCGGATATTGGTGCGATAGACATCATCCGCTGCATTGAGGGCCAGCCGTGTCTGGTTCGTGGCTTCCCTCAGCACGGCGTCGTATAGCAGCCGGGTGCCGATAAAAAGGGAGATACCACCAGCCACAAAGGAAACGCATAGAAAACTGAAAATGAGTTTAAATCGCATTGAATGAAACATGGCATCCTTCTTTAATTCAATATTTGCGGTCAGCAAGGCGAACGCAAGTTCCGCAACTGATAATGCAATATGCTTGCCATATCCTGAGAGGGTAGGTGATGAGGGTTTAACTGCCTGAAATAAAATATTTTAATTGAAAAGTGGGAAGGTGTTGCCGGGGGGGATACAACATGGGAGTGTCAATATCTTTTTCATGATGTAAAAAAAAGCCGGCATGGAAAATTTTTTTCAGGGATACGTGGTTATCCCTTCTTCTATTTTTTTGGGGAGCGCTCCACTCGGGACTGCTCAGAATGTATGAATTGCTTGATATTGAATTAAAATGATATTTATCAGGAAGCCTTTGCCCCATTATCCCGAAGTGTTCGAGTTCTCGATAGCCGGTTCCTTGGTTTGGAGGCGGTTGATGCAGAACTTCCCGATGATCAAGGTGGTCAGAACGATGGGAAGGTATGTTTTTAAAAACACCGCAGGCATGGATTCCCCAAATTGTTGGGACCAGTACATGCTTCCGGCAAGCTCTGCCAAAACGATCATGTCCAGCAGAAGGACAAATAATTTCTGTTTTGCATTATATTTTTTTTTCTTGCGGCTCGACCGGTATTTTGGATTTAAAAGAAGCATGTCAAGCACAACAGCATATAGTTTCTTGTCTTTAATGTCCGGTTGTTCCATGGGAATCGGCCTTTCATTTCCATCTTGATTTGATGGGGTTGAACTTGGGAGTGCGCCCGCATAAGCGCGCACTCCCAAGTTCAACTATTTATTTTTTCATTAGATCCTGTTTGCTGACATTCATTATCTTGAGGGCGATATTTTTCCCTTCGATCTTATACGAAATTCTCAAGATATCGCCTGGTTCGGGAGCCTTGCCGATTTTGGCCGTTGACACATCAAATTCGGTTTCAATGCTCGTTGGCGTGCCGTATTTGAATTCCTTGGTGAAATTAATGTCATACTCCTGAATTTTAACGGTTTTGGCTTCGGCGTTGTATTCAAGGCATTTTCCCTGAGCGACTTCAGACGCAGCGGCACTCGCCGCAAAAACCAGGCCCATAATCATGATGCCTATGATAATGACTGATTTTATATGTAATTTCATATTTTTTTCTCCTTTACGTATCATATTTTTTACGGCGAATATCACGCATTGCCCGCTTTCTTTTCCCGCAGTTCCGCAATCGCCCCCGTAGCCATTATTTTAATGATATAGAGGCAGATAATCCCAATCGTGCCCAGTATTAATACCGCAGCCATGTCCTTGAATCCGAATTGCTTAAGAATAATGGAGAGCATGCAGCAGAGAACCGCGATACCGAATGCAATCCGGATTCCGTAGCCCTGGGCATATTTGGTGGCGATGGTGCCGATCTGTGCGCCGATGGCAGCGCCGGTGAGCATCACAAGAACCGCAATAATCTCAATTCTGCCTTTCAATGAATAGGTGAACGCACCGTATAATCCGGATATCATAACCTCAAACAGGTCGGTGCCCACAGCGATATGGGTGGGGCAACCGATGAGGTACACCAGGGACGGCATGCGGATCAAACCGCCGCCGATGCCCAAAAAACCCGCCAGGACGCCGGTTAAGCAACTGATGCCCATCGGCAGCCACATGGAGCAGGTAAACCCCGAGGTCGTGAAATGAACCATGGGCGGGAGATTCAGTTTTTGTAAGGTTTTATACCAGGTGATCCCTTC
>Ga0209467_1000573_pt1 | contig 47859 bp, 58 predicted proteins | sample Higcelwee11metaG_FD_187175 | JGI IMG/M metagenome (GOLD analysis project Ga0209467, IMG submission 187175) | Freshwater pond sediment microbial communities from the University of Edinburgh, under environmental carbon perturbations - High... | ecosystem: Environmental > Aquatic > Freshwater >... | reverse complement strand
TTTGCTTTTTCTTGAGCTAAAACAGTCGATGAAAACAAAATTGCAAAAACAAAGGTTAAAAATCCAGTTAAAAATATTTTCTTCATAACTTATATTATCACTGTTTATATTTATTAATTATTAATTATATTAATATCTCTTCTTTATTGGTTTTGAAGTTAGTAAATACATTGTCAACAGTAAAATATAGATCATTGAACCGCCTAAAATTATTTGTAAACTTTGATAACTAAGGTTAGTCATTAATTTTAATGAATAAACACTTCCGAAACTTAATATTAAACCTAAAACGGGGTAAAAAAAGATATTGTCAAAATCAATTGGTTCTCTAATATTTTTAATTATTACCTTTTTGTTGACATTTTTTAATAAATTAATTTCAAAATCTTTAGAATTATCCAATCCGTTAATAAATAAACTTTTTCCATCGTCAAAAAATATTCCAATTTCTCGAACAGTACTATTCATTGTCTTTTTAATTATCAATTTATTAATCTTTTTTATTAAAAATTTTCTTTTTCCTCTAATTAAAAATTCTTTTGATAAATAAGTTTCCATTTTTAAAAACTTATTAAAAAATTTTTTTATCCATAAGTTAACTAAAAGTAAAAATAAAAAAAATAAGCCAAAAAATAAATAGGGAATTGATAACTTAAATAATATTGAAGCCAAAACTAAGCCGATTAAAAAATTAATCGACAGTGACAAAAAAGCTTTTTCTCTACGGCTTACTTCTTTTTTTGAAACAATATATTTCATTAAATTCTTAATTATTATTTAGAATTTAGACTTTTAGATTTATTAATTTTCTGATCTTTCCAAGATAAGAAAAAAACTATTGATGGAAGAAAAAATAAAAAACAACAGGAAATACTCATAAATATTATATTGGCAAAATCCGTATTTCTATATTTACATATTACATTATTGCCAATAGTTATTTCTTTAGCAAAATTCCTTTTTGTAATAAAAAGTATATTACCTTCATAATATTTTATTTTCACCTTTACTCCTGGTAAAAATTTTTCGCGCAACTTCTTCTCTTGATATTTACTACTTATGTAAAACTTTTTACCATCTGTAGTTAAAAGAATAGGACTATCGGCAGTTTTACTGTGGTGAATAACATGAAAGTAACGAACAGTAGTTATTGTTTCTTCCAACTCATCATATTTAGGTGTCGGATTTAAATAGACACTTAACAATATCCAAAACCCTAAAAACAGCCATATAACCGATGCAACTAAATATACAAAAGTTCCTTTTTTCTTCCCTTTTTTAACTTTTTCTTTCATACTCTTATTTTATATTCTATCCTTCTCTTTTTTCAGGACTTGTTTGTTTGAAAATCCTAAAAAAAATATTACTTCTTTCTGAAAAACTTATATCTAATGGTAAAATAGACCAATTATGAACAAAAAAAGAATAGCTGTTTATGCTGGTAGTTTTGATCCACCAACTGATGGTCATCTTTGGATGATTGAACAAGGTTCAAAAATGTTTGATAAATTAATTGTCGCCATTGGTACTAATCCTGACAAAAAATATACTTTCACTGTTGAAGAAAGATTATCTATGCTTCGAAGTTCAATTAAGGATTGTGAAAATGTTAGTGTTGATAATTTTGATAATCAATTTTTAGTTAATTATGCCCAACAAATTGGAGCTGATTTCGTTATTAGAGGAACTAGAAATGTTGATGATTTTAAATTCGAACAGGGTATTAATAATATTAATCGAGATATTAATTCAGAAATTACTACTATTCTTTTAATGCCACCTCGAGAATTATGTGAAATTAGTTCTAGTTTAGTTAAAAGTCTTATTGGTCCAGATGGATGGGAACCTATAGTTTGCAAATACGTTCCTCAACCAGTTTTCGACAAAATCAAAGAAAAATATAATCGAAAATAACGTCTACAAAACTAATTTACCCATCTCGTTACTTTTAATAAAAGAATACAATCGCTTCACTTTTAATTCTAATTCTTGTCTTGGACAATTAGTATTAATTACAATTAACCCATTTTCTTCTTTGTAGTTATTTAGCAATTGGTTTTTTAATCTCTCTTCTATTTCATTATCCGACCAATTATTTCTTTTTTTTATTCTATTAAATTGTTCTTTTTTATCACATGTTGCCACAATTATTCCCTTAAAATCTTTTTCTTTTTTTGTTTCGTAAATCAGAGCGGATTCCACTATAAAAATTGTATTTATATTTCCATTTTGTACTTTTTCTTCTACCTTTTGCCAAACCAACGGATGAATAAAATTTTCTAATTCTTGTTTTTTAGTTAAATTATTAAATATTATTTCCGATACTGCTTTACTATTAACAACTCCATTTTCAATAGAATTACTTCCTAAAATAATTTCAATATTTTGTCTATTTTCAATATCAAAAAGTATTTCTTTAGAAATTTGATCACAATCTAAAACACAAATATCATCATATTTTTGCAGATATTTACCTACAGTGCTTTTTCCACATCCCATATTTCCAGTTAAACCATAAACAATCATCTCTTTATTCATAATAACCGTATTTTATAGATAAATTAACAAAAATCAATTAAATTTATTTTGTTATATCTTTAAATTGCTCTAATATTTTTTCTTTTAAAATTCCTGTTTCTATTGAAATTGGATATCCAGAATCTTTGGCTAAATCTTTCATTAGAATTTTTCTTGGTCGTAAAAAATTAGGCAAATCATCTCTGGTTACCCCAAATACTACTTTTGGAATTTTTGCCTGGAATATAGCTGCTGCACACATTGGACAAGGCTCATTTGTAGAATAAATCGTACAATCATCAAGTTTATTTTTTCCTAATTTTCTACAAGCTTTTCTTAAAGCATTCATTTCAGCATGATCAGTTACATCTCCAATAGTTCCATTCTCACATTTTCCTTCACCAACTACTTTACCATTACAAACAATAATTGCTCCAAATGGAAAATCGCCCATTTTTTTAGCTAATTTTGCCTGTTCCAAAGCTAATTCCATATATTTATTAGATTTCATAATTATTTTATTGACAATTCAACGGCTGCTTCTGCATGAATTCTAGTTGTGTCAAAAATTGGAATTTCCACATCGTCTTGTTTAATAAGTAGAGGAATCTCAGTACATCCCAAAATTACTGCTTCAGCTCCATCGGAAACTAAGTTTCTTATTATTTCAACAAACTTTTCCTTAGATTCTGGATTAACTATTCCTAAACACAATTCTTTGTAAATAACATCATGAACAATTTGTCTATCATTTTCATTTGGGATTAACACTTGAAGTCCATATCTATCGATTAATCTCCCTTTATAAAAATTTTCTTCCATTGTAAATTTTGTTCCCAATAATCCAACTTTTTTAATTCCTTTATTCTTAACTTTTTCCGCCGTAGCATCAGCAATATTCAATAAAGGTATTTTTACATTTTCTTGAATTTCATCAGCCATTTTATGCATTGTATTAGTACAAATCACAATAAAATCAGCCCCATCATTTTCTAATCTTTTAGCCGCATCAATCATTATTTCAGTTAATTCTTGCCATTTTCCTTGGTGTTGTAATCTTTCAATTTCTTCAAAATCGACTGAATACATTAAAGTCTTTGCTGAATGAAGACCACCTAATTTTTCTTTTATTTTTTCATTAATTATTCGATAATATTCTGCCGACGATTCCCAACTCATTCCACCTATTAGACCTATTATTTTCATAATCAATTATAACAACAAAAAAACATCCGTTTGCAGCGAACCATTGCTACATTTTAGAAAATGTTACAATACCACTATTAACAAGTAAAAATTACAATGATTTAAACAAATAATTAAAATGTTTTCCGACCCTTTTTGGGTCAACTTTTAATTATTTTTTAAACCAATGATTTCTCTTTTCAATTCAACTCAACATAAGTTCGATTTTTTAATTGCTTTATACATTTTTTGTATTGTCGCTGCCGAGTTAATGGGCTCAAAAACTTTTCCTCTGTTTAATTTTTTTGGATTCAAATTAAACGGGGCAGTGGGTATGTTTTTAATTCCTTGGCTATTTTCCATCAACGATATTGTTGCTGAAGTTTACGGATTTGCTCGGGCCAAAAATCTAGCCAAAATTTCAATATTGATTGTATTCTTAATAGCGGTTTTTTCATTATTGGCAGTTTCTTTACCACCATCAACTAGATTTCAACCATTAGAGCCAAGTTATCACCAAATTTTTTCCCAATCAATTAGAATTTCTATTGCCAGTTTAGTGGCTATGGCTGTTTCTAATTTTTTAGATGTGGTGATATTTATGAAATTGAAAATAAAAATGAAGAAAAATGGACTATGGCTCCGTAATAATTTATCTAATATTCTAGCTCTATTTTTTGACACAGTTGTATTTATGACTATCGCTTTTTATTCAACAAAGGTTTCAATAACATCAAATTTTACATTTTTATGGGGATTAATTTTACCTTATTGGTTTTTAAAGACCTGTATGTCCACTATTTCCACCCCATTTGTTTATTTAGGAATTAAGTGGTTAAAAACAAATTAAAAATGATCATCTTAAATTATCAACAAGCTCTTGATTATCTTCATCAATCAATTCCTAAAGGTAAATTAAGATATCCAGGTATTCTTGGTTTGGATCGACAAAAGTTTTTATTAAAATGTCTTGATAATCCCCAAAATAAATATCCTATTATTCATATTGCTGGTACTTCCGGCAAAGGATCAACCGCCTCATACACTAGTTTATTATTAAAAAATCATGGATTTAAAGTTGGATTAACTGTTTCACCTCATATTTTTGATATTCGAGAACGAATTCAAATTAACAATAAAAACATCAGTCAAAAAGATTTTGTCACTCTTCTTAATAAAGTTATTCCTGCTGTAAATAAAACAATTATTAATGGATTTGGTAAACCAACTTATTTTGAAATTATGGTGGCTATGTTTTTTTTGGCCTTTTATCAACATCATGTTGACTATGCTGTAATTGAAACTGGTATGGGTGGACTTATGGATGGCACTAATGTTGTGACAGCAGAAAATAAAATAGCGGTCATTGCTCGTTTAGGGTTAGACCATACCAGAATTTTGGGTAATTCTATTAGAAAAATTACCCAACAAAAAGCCGGTATTATTCACCAAAAAAACACAGTCATTTCTCTGTGGCAAGTTAAAAATGCCAGATTAGTTATTGATCAAACGGCTTTTATTAATCATTCAAAAGTTTTGTATCTTCAGAAAAATAAAAATTACAAAAATATCAAATTATTAAATAAAGGGCTAAATTATGATTATAAATTTAATAATTTATCAATCAAAGATTTGTTTATAAACACTATTGCTCTTTATCAGGTTGAAAATAGTGCCTTGGCTTTGAGTGTTTTAAAAGTAATTGCTGATCGTGACCATTTTGAAATAAAAGAAAACACAATTAGACAAACACTATCAGTGTTTAAATTTCCAGGCAGAATGAGTATTTCTAAAATTAGCAATTCCACAGTTATTTTCGATGGTGCTCATAACCCGCAAAAAATGTCTAGTTTTATTAAAAGCTTAAAATATTTTTATCCAAATCAAAAGTTTGTTTTTATTGTTGCTTTTAAACAAAAAAAGGAAGCTAAAAAAATGTTGCAATCTATTGTTTCGATTGCCAGTCAAATAATCTTGACCAGCTTTGTTGTTAACGACCAAGATATGATTGCTATTTCTCAAACCATTAACGATTTAATTAATATTCTCAATCAGTTAAATTTTAAAAATTTTAGAGTTATAAATAATCCTGAATTGGCTATTAAAACATCAGTTAAAGAATCTAGTTTGGTTGCTATAACTGGCAGTTTATATTTATTTAGTAAAATATGTAGCGAACTACATAGTTAGAACCTAATTTATAAATTATTCTAATTAATTAAGGTGACTGTTGTGGTAATACTATTTGTTCTTTTTTAAAATTTGGATCCTCACTGGCTTTGGCGCCGATTAAGTATTTTAATTGTTCAATAATTATTTTATTAGCTGAATCTAGTTCAGTTTTTTTATCTAATCCTTGGTATCGAATTGCTTTAGAGCAATCATAACTATTTTTCATAGCGTCAACAAAAGTTGGAAACCAAGAAGAGTTTTTAGTAAGTCTCTGTATTTCCCATTCCAATGATCTGTCTTGATTCAAAAATTGGCGAGCCACTGCTGAAACATGAACAACACTGCTGACAATTTTCATGGCACTTTTAACAAAGTACAAATAATCTTCCTTTGGACTAAGTTGGTGATTTTCTATCATTTCGGCAAACATCTGGTCAGTGGCTTCATATATTCCTAAATATTCTGGTTCAGAGTGCCCCATTATAAACCATTTTCTATCTTTCCATTTTCTAGATATACTGTGTAATAGCTCATGTGTGATTTGGGTATTAACAACAATCTGATTTTTTGGATCATAGTAAAATTTTTTATCTAAAGCTATTACACTACTGTCAGTACCAACAAAATTCACCATATTGGAACCAATGATACTTTTAACTTCAGCGGTATAAAGTGAAATACGATTTTCTTGAAATGTTTGTTGTAAATCTTTTGTTTGAATTCCAATATTTTGAAAAAAGTTATTAATTTCTGTCTTTTTTTGAATTAAGACATTGGAATCTAATTCTTTACTTGTATGCATTACCGTGTGATATTGTTGTTCGTATTTTTCCATTGATTTTTTAATTACTTCATTAATAACAGTCCAATTAAAGCTAAAAAGCTACCTGTAATTTTTCTAGGTAAATCAGCTCGTTCTTTTAAAAATATTGCCGCCGCAATAAAAATTAACACTACTTTAAATGTAGTAATTGAAGACACTATACTTAAATTTCCCACCACAAAAATTAAAATTACCCAAGACAAAGATTGTAAAAAACGGAGACTTCCAGTAATCGCAATATCTTTTTTTGAATATTTGCTTTTATTTTTAGTTATCAATGTTGATAATCCTAAAACCGCACATTGGCTCCACCAACTAAACATCGTTCCAGCTGTAAAACCAGTAGTTTTTTGCAAAGTTCTTTCGGCAGTTAAAGAAATTCCCAACATTACACCACTCAAAAGCATTAATAAAAAATATTTATCAAATTTAAATTTTCCAACTCGATGTTTTTTAGAAACAATTACTATCCCAATCAACAACAATATCGTTCCAAATATCTGAATTAATGTTAATCCTTCATTGAGAAAAATAGTCGCTAAAATTATTGTAATCGGAGTATAAATATTACTAACAAGAGTAGTTATTCCAGCCTCAACATGTTTTTGAGCAGTATACGAGGCAATAAAATATCCTCCGCCAAATATTCCACAAATTATTGCCAATCCAATTAAATGAAAAATATTTCCTGTTAATTGAAAATGTTTAAAAAAAGGTAAAAGTAAACTTAAAACGACAGTAATAAACGAAACCTGAAAGGCAAAATGTATTTGTCCTTTGTTGTCTTTATTCTTTTTTGTTGCCAACCATCTTCGTTGAAGGGGAGAAGCACTCGCCGCAATAAAATAAAAAATGTAACTTAAAAATCCAATCATTTCAAATTATATCACCACTCAACAATAAATATAAAGTAAAAATACCCGTAAATTAGGCAATTATTTTTTTACCCAATTATTAAATTCAAGAACTAACTTTAGGAATTCTAAAGTTTGTTGGTTATAATAATTTATGGAAGGTTTATCAACTACTATCGGATCGTTAATTAATCCTGATGTTTTCCAAAAGCTTAAACAAATTGGTGACAAAGAAGATTCACAACAAAATAATCCTCAAAAAAATTTAATAAAACTACCTGACAGAATTTATAGTGAAGCACTAAAAAATGATGAAGAATTAAATAATAAGATAATTCAAACAATGAAAAGTTTGGTAGATTCAGGTATTGCCATGCCAGTTTTACATTTCACTTCCAAGGGAATTAAATTAGACGGAGAGCCAGAAGTTTCAACTGGATTTGTTGAAAATATTAAATTAAACGGGTTTCGAGCTAGAGATACTAATGTTGCTGCTTTTGTCAAAAGAGAACAAAAAACTTTCATCGCTGAACCGCAATATTTTTTAGAAAATCCATATAAAATTTTAAGTGATGTTTCCAAAATTATTAATCGTTATTCCTACCATGGTACTAGAACCAATAAAGAGAGTTTACAAAGTAATAGAGATAAAGGAATTGGTGTCCCAGTCGTTTTAGTTATTGATGCCAGTCGTGCTAATTTACAAAAAGGATCTGATTATGATGATCATTTTATTTTAAAAAATCATATTTCACCAGATTTTATAATGGGTGTTATTAATGTTAATAATAATCAAGATCAAATAAATAAAACAAAATCATTTACAAGTGAATTAATGACTAAAATAGGAGAATACGTAGAAGATAAAAAATTACACCATGTAATAGGTTAAAACCGACACTTTGCGGCAAAATATTGTCTTTTTATTTAAGAAAATTAAATATTTTCGATTTATAAATCGTCATCGACAACAAGATAGTCAGTACATGTTCAATTGAAAAAACTTTAATATTATTTGCTCCATCAATCATTGCAAATTTAGTTGGGGAAAATTCTTCCCAAAGCGGTCTTATTGTTAAAATTTTATTTTTATCATTAATGGTTAGTAGTTTTGTGTTTTCCTCACATTTTTTAACAGATTCTTTGAATAAAAAATTATTATCATTGATCTTTTTGGACTCTGGAAATTTAACTTTTCCTGCCCGTAATCGACCACAAATATTAATTACTTTTTTTATTTGTTTTTTTCTTTGGATAAACGCGTTAATTACTACACTTCCACCAGCACTTAACCCTATCAATGAAACTTCAAAATTTTGTTTCTTTAATTTATCAATTTCACTAATCAATAGTTTCAATCTAGTTTCATAATCATCATCACTTTCTTGCCAAAATATTCCCCAGTCAATTGGTTTGATTGAATATTTTTCTAACCAATTTTGAGTCATCTTTTCACCCATTTTAGGATCAATACCTAATGGTGGAATAATAATTACACATTGTTTCATAAAACTTTTTTTAATATTTTAACAATTTTTTCTTCGTCAATCTCATTTATTGTTCTTATTTCTAAAACTTTTGTCGTTTTTCCATTACCTTTAAATTCTTTTATCTCTTCTTTAGAAAAATTTTTAATTTCAAATCCAAAATTTACATGGTCTTTCAGTGCCACTATATAAAATTTTCCATCATAGTAAGGCACTCCAAATTTCATTTCTTCTTTTACGTTTGGAAAATTTTTTAAAAATATTGTTCTCAATTTTTCACAAATTTCTTTTTGTGGCAATTTTTGTTTAGCAATATATTCACTTACTTTTTTATCCATAATTATCTTTTGTTTTCCTTTATTTTCCAAACCAAAATAGGCAACATCAAAGTCAATCCATAATAAAAATAAACTGCTGGTTTGTAATAACCCACAGGATTAAGTATTTTTACTATAAATAAATAATCCAATAATACTGCCAATATTAACCAACTAATCCCTAGTTTTAAATAATATCCAAAATCTTTACTATTAATTTTCTTAAACAAAACCAACAATGTAATTACTGTTCCAATTGGAGCAATTACCCAACCAATCATCATTGGGGGAACAACAAAAAACAAAATAAAACTCAAAATATAGCCAATCAACCACAAAACAAACCCCCAAATAAAAGAATCTTTTAAAAGTTGCTTATTCATAAAATAATTTTATCAAATTACTCAAATATTTCACAAAATGCGGAGAAGGCGAGATTCGAACTCGCGAGGCCTTGTGAGCCGCAGACTTTCCAGGTCTGTGCAATGAACCACTATGCGACTTCTCCAGTGTGGCTATTCTATCAAAAAAATGTCTCCCTTTCATCAAGAGAGACCTGCCCGCAATCGCTGAAGCGATAGCTTCTGCAGGCGGGTGTCCAAATTATCAACAGAGGGGTTTATTTTTTCAACAGACTATCCAATCTTGATTTAGCTTTTTTAAGTAAAGTTTTTTCTGATTCATAAGCCAATTTTTTTAAAGCTTCTTCAATTGGATACCATTCTCTTTCCAAAACCACTTCCGTATCATAATATTTCAAACTACTTTGTCCAGTATATTCCATCAAAAAGAAAGTTACTTTTTTAATGATTTTTTTTCTTTCTTCTCTATCCCAAATAATATAATTATTTGAACCTAATTTGTCAATAATTTTGGCTTTTACTTGTCCTTCTTCTTCCACTTCTCTTAAAGCCGCTGTCTTTAAAAATTCTTTTTCTTTTAAATGGCCCTTAGGAAATTTGTAAGCAGTAGTTGATTGATTATTTTTTTTACGAACATCAGTTTTGAAGCCAGAAATAGTTTTAATCAGTAACCAAAAAATTTTATTATTTTCGATTTTATAAACTAAACCACCCGCCGATCTTTCATCATAGAGACCGTCTTCTATTTTTTGTTTCACATTGTTCATGCTGTATTATACCGTTATCTGACCAAACCAAGTGGTTGGTACCAAGTATATGGTTTTTTACAAACCGGACAAGTAGTTGGGGGAGTCTTACCTTTGTGTATATAACCACAATTCACACATTTCCATTCCAATTCTGCATCTTGGTTATAAAGAGTATTAGCATCCAAATGAGTGGCAATAATAATGTATCTTTCTTCATGTTTTTCTTCAACTTCTTTTACTTCTCTAAACAATCTTTCAGCTTCTTTATCACCATCAATTTTGGCTTGTTCTTCAAAAGAAGGATACATTTCTGTCCATTCAAAATGTTCACCAGCTGCAGCCATTTTTAAATTTTCTACTGTTTTAGTACTATAAGGTCCAATTTCCAAACCACCTTCAATTTTAATTGGTTCTTTAATCATTTCAAATTCTTCTTCAGCGTGAGCTCTTTCTTGGTCAGCTGTTTCTTCAAAAACTCGAGCAATCCATTCCAAATTTTCTTTTCGAGCCATTTTGGCAAACATATGATATTTGTTTCTAGCTTGGCTTTCACCTGCGAAAGCTTTCAAAAGGTTTTCTTGTGTTTTGTTCATATAAATTATCTTAACATAATCTGGATTTAGTTAAGTTATAATCCCCCTAATGAGTGAAAAAGAAATTTGTCAAAAACAAATTGATTTTATAAGTAATCTTCAAGCAATTAGTGAAATTATTCAATCAAACCAAGCAGAAGTAGTTTTTGTTGGAGGAATTGCTCTTAGATCAGCTATGAATAAGCCTGTCGAATTTCAACGCTCCAACGGTACTACTCCTGATTTTGATTTACTTGGTCTAGGCCCCAACCCAGACGTTATCAAAAAAACAAAAGACGAAATAAAATGTTATCGTCAAAGTTCTCCTAATTGTCCTCCTGTTGGTTTAGAATCAATTATTTTTTCCGATCATCCTCGCCAACATCATTCTCCTTTTGAATTTTTATCTGGTGATAGAAGAAATGATAATGGTGAACATTTTCTTGCTTTTCGTGATGTAGATCAACAAATTGATTCTCAAACAATGACCATAATTTCTAGAAATTATGGTGGAGTTAAAATAACTACTTTACCTCAAGAAACAATTCTTAAAAGATATGAAACCCGTATGGGTGGTTATATTAAACCAAAAGATATTACTAAAATTGAAGAATTTTGTCAGTATATTGAAGTTAATGGAGGTGATCATCTTGACCCAAAATTATATCAATCTTACACAGAATTTTGTCAAAAAGTTGGCCAAAAATACCCACACATTATTAGTATTAGTAAGAATTATTGGAAACTAGATCAAAAAATTGGTGGAAAAATATCTGGGTCAAATGGTTTGTTTTATAAAATGATTGATCTATTTCATAGATAGATTTTTTTTTAAAACAGTTCTACTTTGCAGAATTCAGCTTATTTTCAGTTTAAGATTTATAATTAAACTATGAAAATTTTAGTTGTTGAAGATGAACATTTAATTGCTACCTCTATCAAAAAAGGTTTAGAACAAGAACATTATGTTGTTGATTTAGCTTTTGATGGTGAAGAAGGTCTAGATTTAGCCTCCAGTGGTGACTACGATCTAATTTTATTAGATTTAATGTTACCTAAAATTGATGGTCTAAAAATTTGTCATCAACTTCGACAAGATGAAATTCATACTCCAATTCTAATGTTAACCGCCAAAAGCCAATTAGAAGATAAAATTACTGGTCTCGATTCTGGGGCTGATGATTATTTAACTAAACCTTTTGCTTTTGAAGAACTTTTAGCCAGAGTTAGAGCCTTAGCTCGTCGTCCTCAAAATACAACTACTACTGAAATTTTAACAGTTGGCGATTTATCTCTTAATGTTTCTAATTATGAAGTTATCCGAGCTAGTAAAAATATTTCTTTATCTAGTAAAGAATATTCACTTTTAGAATGTCTTATGAGACACGCTGGTCAAATTCTTTCCAAAGATCAATTAATCCAACATGTTTGGAGTTATGAATCAGATATTTTACCTAATACTGTTGAAGTTTATATTAGAAATTTACGTCAAAAAATTGACAAAAACTTTTCTCAAAAACTAATCAAAACCATCCGTGGTTTTGGATATAAAATCAGTGATTAACTATAAATACTTCTCCCTTTCGTCAAAGGGAGATGCGGCGAAAGCCGAGAGGGATTTAAAACATGTTTAAACAAGCTCGATTAAAACTAATTGGTTGGTACATGCTAATTATTATGGTAATTAGTTTATCTTTTAGTGCTTTAATTTATGAATTAATTGATCAAGAAATAAATCATTTTGCTAATTCTCAACGAAATCGAATTGAAAGGGAATTTATTGTTGATGATGGAAGAGTTCCACCTCCTCGACTTATTACTATTGATCAAGATTTAATTACTGAATCAGAACATCGTCTACTTTTTAATTTAGGAATTATTAATATTGTCATTTTAGTCTTATCAGGGTCTTTATCTTATTTTCTGGCTGGTCGTACTCTTTCCCCAATTCAAAAAATGACCGAAGATCAAAAACGCTTTGTCAGTGATGCTTCTCATGAATTAAAAACTCCAATTACTGCTCTTAAAGCTCTGTTTGAAGTTTCTCTTCGTGATCCTAACCTTAAATTATCTGAAGCTAAACAAGCTCTTCAAGATGGTGTTTCTCAAACCAACCAATTAAAAATCTTAACTGATTCACTTTTAGAATTGAATCACACTAACAATAGTGATTCTGTAGATCTTAAATTGAATTCAGTCAAAGATTTAATGTTGGAGTCGGTCAAAATAATTAAACCTCAAGCTGATACTAAAAAAATTAAAATTATCACTCATTTTATTCCCGAAAAACTTTTGTCCGATCATCAAAAAATTCAAGAACTTTTTATTATTCTTTTAGATAACGCGGTTAAATATAGTCCAGAATCTAGCTCTATTAAATTTTTAGCTAAAATTAATAAGAAACATTTTATTTTTAAAATTATCGATCAAGGAATTGGTATTTCTCCCAAAGATTTAACTCATATTTTTGATCGTTTTTATCGCGCCGATAATGCTCGAACTAAAAATGGGGCTTTTGGTTATGGTCTTGGACTTTCTATTGCCCAAAAAATTGTCGATCAACACCACGGCAAAATTACTGTCAATAGTCTTATTAACCAAGGTACCGAATTTATCGTCAGTTTACCTCTCTAGTTTTCAGTTAACCTTCAGAAATAAATTTTACACTTTTCCATTATGGAAATATGTAAAAAAATAAAAAGTAATTTATTTAAATTGCCCCTAGTTATTAAAATAATTTTATTAATTATAGTTTTGGGCGGAATTGGTTTTACTATTAAAACTATTTTCTTTTCTAATAAATCAACTCTAACTTATAAAACCACAACTGTTTCTAAAACTACCCTAATTAATTCTATTTCTGCCACCGGAACGATTACTTCTTCTAATAAAACAACTATTACTACTGGGGCTACCGGTACTATTAAAAATGTTTATGTTAAAAATGGCGACACTGTTGTTAAAGGTCAAAAAATTGCCGAAATAACTCTCGATGATGATGGTACTAATAATAAAGTCACTGCTTGGGCTAATTATTTAACCATGCAACAAAATTACAAAATGGCCATTGCTGATCAGACCAGCGCCGATCTTCAAATGTGGAAAGATCGTCAAGCTATTTTAGATGCTCAAACTGAATACGATAGTATGATTGCTGGAGCTTGGAATCCTAAAACTAAAGCTGAATATACTTACAATGAAAAAGCAATTGTTACTAAAACCCTAGAATTAGCCAAGGAAACTTTTACAGCTGATGAAACTAAATATAATAATTCGGCTGCTTTTGTGGCTAAAGCTCAACAACAAGCTTCAGAAGCTAATGATAATTATAAAAAAGTTTCCTCGACCATTTATGCTTCATCAGCTGGCGTTATTAGTAATTTAAGTATTGCCCAAGGGGTTATTATTTCTAATACTTCTTCCTCAATTACTGTTTCCACTGGTAGTGATAGTAGTGCCAATTCTTCTTCAGTTACTTCTCATGAAGTTGGTAGTGTTACTAATCCCAAAGGTCAATATCAAGCCACTCTTAATCTAACTGAGTCTGATATTCCTAAAGTTAAATCTGGTCAAAAAGTTACCATTACTATGGATGCTTTTTCTGGCAAAATGTTTACCGGCGAAGTTTTATCTCTTAATGTTAGTGGTACCACCACTTCTGGAGTCACTTCTTATCCGGTTGTGATTTTGCTCGACGATACCGATCAAGATATTTATACCAACATGGCAGTCACTGCCACTATTATTATTAGTACTAAAGCTGATATTTTAACCGTTCCTTCCACGGCTATTGATACTGCTACTGATGGCACTAAAACTGTTCGAATTATGAAAGACAGTCTTATTTCCTCTGTTACAGTTACCACTGGTGAAACCAACGATAGTGAAACTGAAATTACTTCTGGTTTAAACGAAGGGGATGTGGTTATTTCTTCCTCGGTTAGTAGTGAGAGTCTTTCTAATAATAATTCTTCTTCCGCTTTTAGTAGTTCCACTAACTCTAAAAGTTCCAATAATAATTCTTTTAGCGGCATGGGTGGAGTTGGCGGTCCTCCAGGAATGTAATATGAAAAATATTATTAAACCAATTATTGTTGCCAGAAATTTATCCAAGATTTATAAAACCGATGTTTTAGAAACGGTGGCTCTTGATAATGTTTCTTTTCAAATTAACGAAGGGGAATTTGTGGCTATCATGGGTCCTTCTGGATCTGGTAAATCAACTTTAATGCATATTTTAGGAGCCTTAGATAAACCTAGTTTAGGTAAATATATTCTTGATGGTCAAGAAGTTAGTACTTTAACCGACGATCAATTATCAGAAATTCGCAATAAAAAAATTGGTTTTGTTTTTCAAGCTTTTAATCTTTTACCAAGAACTAGTACTATGGATAATGTTATGTTGCCGATGATTTATGCCAAAGTTCCCAAAGAAGAAAGAATTAAAATTGCTGAAAAATATCTTAAAATGGTTGGTCTTGGTGATCGTTTACATCACACTTCCAGTCAAATTTCTGGTGGTCAACAACAACGTGTGGCTATTGCCCGATCTTTAGTTTTAAATCCGAGCTTAATTTTGGCCGATGAGCCAACCGGTAACATTGCTTCTGATCAGGCCGAAGAAGTTATGTCAATTTTTGAAAAATTAAATGACGAAGGTCACACTATTGTTATGATTACTCACGAGCCAGATATTGCCCAACATGCCAAAAGAATTTTGTTTATTAAAGATGGAAAAATAATTAAAGATAGTTCTAATCATCAACGTCGTTGGTCAACTATCAAAAAGGAGGTTGAAAAATATGATTGAATTTTGGGAATTAATTAAAGAAAGTTTTAAATCTCTTAAGCTCAATAAAACTAGAACTGGTTTAGCTATTTTAGGAATTGTAATTGGAATTGGGAGTGTCATTGCCCTAATTTCTATTGGTCAATCCAGTCAAAAAGCCGTCACTTCTCAAATTACCGCTCTTGGTTCTAATTTAATTACTGTTTCTCCTGGTTCTCAAAGTTCTGGTATGGTTCGTGGTGCTGGAACTAGAAAAACTTTAACTTTGGCTGATGCCGATGCTCTAAAAACAGCTAATCTTTCGGCAGTAAAAACTGTCTCTCCAGAATCTTCCAGTCGTTTACAAGTTGTTGCTGGTGATAGTAATACTAATACTACTATTCATGGGGTTACTTCGGTTTATACCAATCTTCACAATGTTCAAGTGGCCTCGGGTAAATTTATTAGTGACAGTGATTATAATTCCAACAGTCATGTAGCCGTTCTTGGTCCAACTGTGGTTGAAGATTTGTATGGTAGTTCCAGTTATAACCCAATTGGTGAAACCATTCGTATTAATGGTCAAACTTTTACTATTATTGGAGTCACTGTTTCCAAAGGCTCTTCTGGTATGACCGATTCTGATGATTTAATTTATATTCCTCTGTCTACTGCTATGAAACAATTATTTGGGGTCACTTATTTATCAGCAATTTCGATTGAAGCTGCCAGTAGTGATGTTATGGTTCAAGCTCAAAATCAAGTTGGTTATTTTTTATTAGGTCGTCATAAAAAAACTGACGTTGCTAATGCTGATTTTACGGTTAAGTCTCAACAAGATATTTTAACTACTGCTTCCAGTATTACTGGTACTTTCACTTCACTTTTATCTGGAGTCGCTGCTATCTCTTTAATCGTCGGTGGTATTGGGATTATGAATATTATGTTAGTTACAGTCACTGAACGTACTCGAGAAATTGGTTTAAGAAAAGCCTTAGGGGCTAAAAAGAAAACTATTGTCAGTCAATTTTTAGCTGAATCAGTTATTTTAACTTTCACTGGAGGAATCCTGGGAGTTATTTTAGGAATTTTAACTTCCTATATTTATTCTCGGGCCAATTCTTCCGTTTTTACTATTTCTTTTTCTTCAATTCTTTTAGCTTTCGGAGTTTCTGTTGTTATCGGAGTTATCTTTGGTTGGTATCCAGCCAAACGAGCTTCCAGTTTACAACCAATCGAAGCTCTTCGCTATGAATAATTCAGCTTTCTTTAAGTTTTATTTTTTATTATTTAAACATTAATAATTAAAGTCTCCCTTTCCTCAAGGGGAGATGTCCCGCCCCGCGGGACAGAGGGGTTTAAAAAAATATGAAATCAAAACAAATTATTTCCATAGTAATTCTTTTAATCGTTTTTTCAGCTGGTTCTTTTTTTGCTGGTACCAAGTATCAACAATCCAAAATTCGTTCTGGTTTCAATAAACAAATGACTACTAGTGATCAAAAAGGTTTTGGTACTGGTAATAGAAATGGGACTCAAACTGGTAAAACCAATCAAAATCCAGGTGCCAATATTCCCAATATTGGCGAAATCACCAAAGTTGATGATTCTTCTATTACTATTAAAACCATGGATGGTAGTTCTAAAATCATTTTAATTTCTGATTCTACTGTTTATAAACAATCCACTTCCGCTGCTAAAACTGATTTAAAAGTTGGATCTAAAGTTGAAATTACTGGCGATCAAAATACTGATGGTTCTGTTACTGGTAAAAATATCTCTATTTCTCCAGTTATTAAATAATTATTAATTATTAATTATATTAAAACCCCTTCGGTGGGGTTTTAATATATCTCTTAATCTGTTAAGATTACAGACCGTTTTTAAGGTTCCATTATGATTAATAAAGCTAAATCCATTATGAAAATGCCTGTTTTCAAGGCATTAATCACTCTTTCAATTCCTATTATTTTGGCCAATTTGTTTCAGGCCATGTATCAAATGACTGATTCTTTTTGGGTTGGTCGACTTGGTGGTGCCGCTTTAGCTGCTGTTTCCATTTGTTCTCCAATTATTTTCTTAGCTTTTTCTTTTGGAATTGGTTTTACTATGGCTGGTTCCACTTTTGTAGCTCAATATTTTGGAGCTAAAAATCATAAAATGATGAGCCATGCTGCTGCTCAAACTATTTTAATGGTCGTCATTATATCTCTTGTTTTAAGTGTTTTTGGATTTATTTTTGCCCCTTATTTTCTTCACTTTATGGGAGCCAACAATGAAATTTTTCCTATGGCTCTACCTTTCCTTAGAATTTCTTTTGTTGCTATCATTGCCAACTTCTCCTTTTTTATCTTTCAATCGATTATGAGAGGGATAGGTAAGCCAAAGGTGCCAGTTTTTGTGGTTATCGCTACAGTTTTGTTAAATTTTATTTTAGATCCTTTATTTATTTTTGGTTTTGGCCCAATTCCTCCATCTGGTCCTACTGGAGCTGCCTTAGCTACTCTTTTAACTCAAACTGTGGCTGCTACTATTGGTTTTATTATTCTCTTTGGCGGTCGTCATGGTATTCATCTTAAAATCACCGATTTCAAACCTGATTTTAAATTCATGAAAAAAGCTCTTAAAATTGGTTTACCTTCATCTATTGAACAGTCTTCTCGCAATTTAGCTATGGTATTTTTAACTTCTCTGATTGCTGGTTTTGGTACCACTGCAGTTGCTTCTTATGGAGCCGGCGGCAATATTATGCAAGTTGCCATGTTTATGGGAATCGGTTTAGCTGTCGCCAACGGGACTTTAGTCGGTCAAAGCATCGGTGCTAAAAATATTTCTCAAGCTATTAACGTTTCCAAACTTAGTGCTGTTTTATCTTTTATTTCTTTATCCTTCTTAGGTCTTATTGCCTTTTTCTTTTCTCGTCAACTTATTTCTTTCTTTGTTCCTAACGATTTAGCTGTTATTACTGGTGGTTCTCATTTCTTAAAAATTGTCGCTCTTGGTTTTGGTTTTATTGGTCTGCAAATGTCTTTTGGAAATGTCTTTTTAGCCGCCGGCAAAAGCAGTACTACTATGCTTTTAACTGTTCTTTCTCAATGGTTACTCCAAATTCCTTTAGCTTATCTTCTTTCTCAACATACTTCATTAGGAATTACTGGACTTTGGTTAGCTTTTCCTATTACTAACATTATTGTTTCTGCAATTGCTTTTATTCTTTATCGACAAGGTTCTTGGCAAAAATCCAGAATTATTGAAGATAGTCGATTATTTAGCCAAGTTTCTGAAGAAGTTATTGTTGAAGAGGGTATTCACTAATCTTCAGCTAATTTTAAGTTAAAATTAATATTATATTAATGTGTCATTGCGAGGATCCGCCAGCTGGCGGAGACGAAGCAATCTCACTAATTATAATTTATTAAATTATTTATGGAATTAAAAAAAGTCGCTCTCCCTCTATTTTTATTCAGTGGCACCATTGTGGCTTTTGTTGTTTCTTTAGCCAGTCAAAATTCTGACTCTTCCTTAAATATTTCACCAACGACTAATACTTCCAAATCTTCCAGTCAACAAAAAGTTGATCAAGCCGCTTCTACTCCTGCTCAACTTCAAAAATTAAGTGTTTTACCACTTCGTTGTATTGGTTGTGGTAAATGTGCCAGAATAGATGCTAATCATTTTGAAATGAGTGGTTCTAAAGCTATTGTCATTTCTTCCACTAACTTAGATTCTTCCAAATTAACTATGGCTATCCGTAATTGCCCTGCTCAAGCCATTGTTCTAGAATAAACCATGAATAACTATTATTTTTTAATTTTATTTTTCTTAGTTTTTGATTTTTATTTTCTTTCAAATTACCTGGTTAAAATTAAAAAGATTTCTCTAATTACTCATCGTCGACTTTGGAATGTTATTTTACTCATTTCTTTTTTAGTTTCCGGAATCTTAGGCTTAATTTTAGCTGCTTTAATCAGTCTAAAAATCTCTGTTCTTTGGTATCAGTCCATGTTGTGGATTCATGTTGAATTTGGCATTGTCATGGCTCTAGTGGCCATTATTCATGCTCTTTGGCATCTTCCTTATTATATTTCTATTCTCAAAAAGAAATAACTATTTTTTTTGATGTTCTTTCATTAAACACAGTCCCATAGTTACTTCCATTCCATTCTTTTCCGCTAACTTTTTTGCCTCTTCGTTAATTATTTCTTCTTGCATCCAAATAATTGGTTTGCGATTAGTTTCAATTACTTCTTTTACAATTTCCAAAACTTCTTCCGATTTTCTAAAAATATCGACAATATCAATCTTAATTTCTTTTGGAATTGATTTAATATCAGCATAAGCTTTTATTCCCAACCAATTTTCAATATTTGGATTAACTGGAATTATTTTGTAACCTAAATCTAAAAAATATTTCGCCACTTTAAAACTTGGTCTATCGATCTTATCCGATAATCCAACTACAGCAATTGTTTTTGTTTGAAGATTCATCTGCGGGACGTAATAAATTTCTTTCAGAAATTTAAACGTTCCAGCAACGTTTAAATTACTTTGTGATTTATTACGTTGCGGTGGGAGAGGGACTCGGACCCCCAAGTCCTTGCGAACGGCGACTTTCGAGGTCGCTGCCTTACCAATTCGGCGCATCCCACCAAATTAATGTGCGCCTACAAGGAATCGAACCTTGATCAACGGTTCCGCAAACCGCTATTCTACCTGCCCGCAGATGCTAAAGCATTAGCTTTTGCAGGCGGGTCCATTAAACGCTACACTATTTAAGTGTACCCGGGAGGGATCGAACCTCTAACCTTTGGTTCCGCAAACCAATGCTCTATCCAATTGAGCTACGGGTACAAGTGAATGAATTATATCAAAAATTATCTATTTTTCCCGTTTTTCTGAGGGGAACATTTTTCCACCCCATTTAGTCAATTTGTCGACGAAATTTGGAGTGTATTCAATCATAGGAATTTTTTTAAGCAAAATTTTCTTAATTTTTTCTTGATCTTCAATATTAATTACCATTGGTAACTCTCGAGGTATTCGAAGTTTAGTTTCAATTAAAACCATATCGCTACTCATTATCTTTTTAAAATAAAAACTTTCTAAATCATCCCAATTATATTTAGTTTCTCCAAAATAAATATAACGATTAGTTATTTTGTTTTTAATGTTTTGTGGTGGTACTGTTGATAAGACATAATATAAAAATAAGACCGATATTAAGGCTACAATTAAGAAAAATTCTTCAATAAAAAACAAAACTACTGAAAATAAAACTAGGATAGCAATGGCGGTAATCCAGAAGTCTTTATTTCGTTTTTGAAAAGATCTAGCTGGTGCTTCCCATTCAAATAAAGTTTTTTCTTCATTTAAATCTAAAAAGGCATCGTTTTTATTATTTTCCATTAAACTAATGATAAAGCATTTTGGAAAAATTTGATATACTTGGACACTGTCAAAATCACCTTGGAAGGGTGCGGCGAATGGTAAGCCACAGGTTTGCTAAACCTGCGTCAGAAATGGCATGTGGGTTCGACTCCCATCCCTTCCGCTAATTGGTTTTTGTCTTTTTTAAATATCTCTTTTTGCTTGAACAATGGCTTTAATTTTAGTGTTCCAACTATTAGTTCCTCATAAGTTGGTAACTCCTTAAAAATAGCCTTCAATAATTGATGGGTTTTTGGAACATTTTCCCTATCTATCAGTATTTCTGCTGGGTGTTCCAATAAAATCCTTCCCCACTTAAGATATTCTCTCACATCTTTTTCGGCCTTAATACATTCTCCTTGTACATCTTCATATTCCTCAATTTGAGATTGAACTTCGTTAAATTTAATTTGTAGCTGTTCAAGAATTTGAGGTTGACCACTATTAGCAATAATAGCCGTAGTAATGGCTTTTTGTTGTTCTTTTAAGTCACCTAAATGTTTACCAGCTCTAATACTGTCATCTAAAGCCTCTATGTTCTTTCGATTAAAAGAGTTAATAAGAACCTCTTCAAATAAGGCTACTTGTTCATCACTAAACCTTAAATTATCAATAAAATCAGTAAATTTTTTATCTAAAACTTTAACTGGAACACTAAACCTTTTATGTTTAATCCCGTTCCTACCATTACAGTGATAGGATGGAAAGTGTTTTCCGCTTTTTCCTTTTGAGCTAGAGGCTGTTAAGGGTCTTAATTTACCATTTTTTTTACAGATAGGACACATTATCAAACCTCGAAATAAATACTTAGAATTCATTTTAGAACGATGTTCTTTACAAAAACCTTTTTGTCCGTTTGTTAAAACTTCAAATTCATCCTTGTTTATTTGTACAATTCTTCTTTTGTCTTTATTAGCGAGATTAAAATCATTGATACTCACTAATCCATTAAATCTAGCTTTAATTGGTTGCCAATCAGTCCACTTTTCATAAATTACTCCAGCATAAATTGGTCTTTGTACCCAACGCTGGACTTGTTTAGGAGTGATTGGTCTTAATCCTATTTCTCTAATAGCTTCCATTGTTCGTCTATCACGTCTTTTTCGGGGAGAAGTTGTATATCCTAATCGATTTAATTCTTTAGCAATATCAAAATCATTAAAACCTTTAATACGCATTTCAAATGCTTTTTTAATACACCCAGCAGTATTTTGATTTGGGGATAAAATAGTTTTTCTTCCTCTTTTAGTTTCAATTTTTTCATTTTTAAAGCCATAAATTGAAGCATGTGTCCAATAACCCTCCCGAGCATAAGTAATAGAGGCATCAATCATTTTAAATATAGAATCTTTATAAAAATTTTTAGCATTCTGAGACTCTTGAATTTCAGCACTTTCTGATGGATTACTGCGAGCAAATCCGTAATCAAAATTAGGACCATATTTTTGAACCATAAGGTTAACCTCATCTTGAATAACGTTTTTGCAATCTACAATTTTTACATTACAATCTCTTAGTTTATTTTTAAAATCAATCCACCCACTAAACCCTTGTCTGGTAAGCCTACTAATATCTCTAATTACCACATAATCAACTTTATTACTCTTATGGGAACAAAAATCTAAAACATTATTTATTTCCTGTTGTCCATTTTTTTCACCACCACTTTCTATAATTTCAAAAGGTTCATGGCATAAATGCCATTTTTTGCTTTTAATTAACTTTTGGCAATCCTCAACTTGATTTTGTAAAGTATTACTATCAAGTGCTTGTTTCTCTGAAGAAATACGAGCAATTATAATGGCATTTGGTTGTCTTTCTTCCATACTATGAAATTACTCCTTTTCTCATATTTAAAATTTTTGTCATCACAACATCAGCTAATGTCTCTATAAAAGCTAGATTTTCTAACACTTCTTCATCAGTGATATTTGGATTGTTGGTTTTTAAAATCTCTCTTGCTTTTTCTAAACTCACTTTTTCTTTTGTCGTCCCAACTTTATCCAACTTAATCCCTTTTAAAACATTAACCAGCTCTACTTTTTCTGCAGATACTGGTTTCTTTTCTATCTCATTTACTATTGAATCAATGCTTTTTTCTACCTCTTCTTTTGTAGGGTTAATGTTGTTAGGCCATGTAAAACTATTTAATAGTTTAGAGATTTGATTAGCCTGTATTAAAACTGGTTTATATGTGTCTTTTATATAATCAAGTAGTTTGTTAGCTGATTTACAGGCTTCATTTATTTGTTCAGATAATCGTTGAGAAGATTCATCTCTTGGTTTATATATGGGATTGTCCAATTCTGCTAATTCTTTCAAAATAGGATTTAGTTTTCTATTATTTTTTGATTTACTTTTTAATTCTTTGGCCACAACTGTATTATACCCAAATAATTTAAATAGACCTGTTAAATCGTTATTTAATAATTTGCCTATTAAACCACTTCATCAGTGATAAAATTTCAATTATGGCATTAGCACCATTATATATTTTTATTGATGAAGGCGGTGATTTCAACTTCACTCCAACAGGAACAAAAGTTTACACAATTACTGCTGTAATAACGCATAACCCTTGCGAAATGTCAGAAGAAATAACTGAACTACGACATAAAATCTTATCAGGCGAACTGTATCCTGATTTAGGACAAGAATATCTAGAAAAAAATCTTTGTCATCGGTTTCACGCTTGTGAAGACAAACAAATAGTTCGTGATAGTTTTTTTGAAATTATTGCCAAAATTGATTGTGAGGAAGTAAAAGCTCACAGCATTATTATTAAGAAGAATTTAGCAAACCCAAGTTTAAGAGACCCCGCAAAATTTTATTCTAAAATTGCATCGTCACTTTTAGATTATATTTTCAAAAAATATCAGTATACAAAATTATGTATTTTTGTTGACAATATCCCTGTCAACAAGCAAAAAGATGTATTTTTAAAAGCCATAAAAACAGAAATTAAAAACAAACAGCCAAATAAAGAATTTGTTGTATATTTTCCAACATCATCATCAAACATTTTTCTACAAATAAGTGACTATGTAAATTGGGCTATTTTTAGAAAATGGGAAAAATCTGACTTGCGAAGTTACAATATAATAGAAAAGACTTTGGGAAATAAAGAATTAGATATGTTTTCAAAAGGTGATGGATTTGAATACTATCAATTTAAAAAACAATGACCTTCTCACCTAGATAGTTCAGCTTTCGCTGGAGCCTTATTTTGTGCTCCTAACTATCAGAGCCTTAGGGGCTCTTTCAATAAGAAGGTACCTTTAATTAAATAATAGCATAGTTAAAACAAGTAGATATCTTTATGAATTTATTTTCAGATATTGTTTTGTTTTTTACTTTTTAATTCTGTAATCTTTTTGTCTATTGCTTCTTCCAGCATCACTTTTACTTTAGCCATGGCTGGTTGTTGGATCATTTTTGGAAATCTTTTCTTAAGAGTATTAAGTTCTTTTAGACTTGACTTATTGATAGCAATTGACCACATGGTTCCAAAATACTCAGAAGACTGAACTAATTGAAGTGTTTTTTCATCAAGTTGACTAGCTGGTATAACTGGAGTTGCTTTTTGTGTTAACTCTCCAAATATATTTGTCAAATAATCTAGCCAAGTGATTTTATCTTCTGTAATAAATCCTGGTTTCCATATTTCTTCAATAAATTGTGCAAAAACTATACCAAAGCTTCTTATATCAGATCCTGGTTTATTTATTTGATTGGTTAAATAAAAACTACGTGGAGTTATTTTAAAATGATCATCCGCAACAATAGTAAAAAGATCTTTACCATTAAAACTAATAAAACTATAAAAACATTCTGCTAGTTTTCCTAAAGATTTTGAATACATCACTCTATCTATCCATCCTTTTTCAAGGACCTTCTGAAGAATTATTGATGAATTTATCGGTCTTATTTTTTCTGATCTAGAAAATCTTAAAACACGTAAATCATCTGTCATAAATACTGTAGATTTATCTTTACTTAAACTTAATTCTTCAATTAACCATTTTTCAAAGAGATCATCCATCTTTTTATTTTTAAATTTATCAGTATCAATCGTCTTTATTATTTCAACCTTATTACTCTTTCTTAGAAAATTCCAAAGTTTCCTTAATTCTTTATTTTCTTCTTGAAGCAACTCATTCTGTATCTTTTCAAATAAACTAAATGGTATTTTTATCTTTTTACCTAACCTTATCAGGTTTTCTAAAAAGTCTAATTTTGAAATAGTTAATAAAGACAGATAGTCAGGAACAATAGTATTGCAATTTTCAAAGTTTTTATTTAATTCTTTTTGAAATTCAGGTTCTAATGTAGTAAATTCTATTGACATTTCTGGATCTCTTCCTGCCCAAACTGCAACATAGGGTCTTTTAAAAGTTTTTTGCAGAAAATATGATGGAATTAGGTTGTTTCTGTATATGGTTTTTATATTATCTACCCACTTCTTTCTATCTTTCATCATTTCGATAATTTCCTTTAAACTTTCATCTACTTTCTTTGGCTCGACAACATGCAATTCAGGATATTCTTTGTCAAATTGAAGTGCATTTTCTAGTAGCCTGTCGCCCCCATCTTCATTTGCGTAATGAAGTAAAATAGCTCCTGAGTGTGAAAAGGCATTTTTTCTATTTCCATCTTTGCTATAATCTCTAGCTTTTTGAGCATTGATAATTGCGTTATTTTTTTCTTCAAGCAGAACATACGCCATACTTATGTCCATAAAATAAATTGAATCTTTTCTCTTTTCCGCTTCTTGTTCTACCTTTAGAAACAACTCTAAAGATATCTCTGATTGACCATGATATAAGTATGTTCTTGCAAACCTTAATATCTCCTCATAAGGTAAGTTGTTAAATCCTGCCATACTCTTTAATTCTGTATATGATGAACTATATTCCCTCTGTCTAAAAAGGTCTGTTACTTTTAAAAATTGATCTCCTAGAACACTTGAGGATTTGTCAAATTCAGGTTGTTTTGGCAATAAATTTTCGTCAACAGGTTCTTTTAACCAGGTTTTTACAAGTTTTATCAAATAACTAATTTCTCCATACAAAATCTTTATATCACCCTTCTGTGCTAACTCCATTGCCAAAAAGAAATCTGTACTTGCTTTGTTTAGATTTGTATTTTGTATAAATTCTGGTGAAATATCATCGATACTATATTGATGTGCTTTTGTGTCTTTTTCTAAAGCGATGCCAAGACTTACTCTACCTCTAAGAATAAAGTATTCCGGTGATTCTTTTAATTTAATACATTTTTCCGCATATAACTTTGCCTTTTCTAGATTATGAGATTCTAAAAAGAGATGACCCAAAGTAAAGTTCAGAACATCGTCTTTTTCTAAAACGGGTTTTAATTCATCTTCGTTTTGACTCAGATAATCTTCTAATCCTTTAATACCATTTTTAACATTTATAATCTTGATCCAGATTTGAAGTACTAATGGATTAGTTTCTGAACCATTTATTAAGGGTTTTATAATTTCTTCTGCTTTTATTAACTCTTTTACTGCAATTTCCTTGTCTTTATTTTGAAGACTCTTCTCTAAATAAACTGCACTCAAGTTTTTAATAGCCATAACGAAGTTCGTGTCTAAATTTATGGCTTTATTAAAAAAGCTTATAGCCGAGTCAAGACTATTTTCATACCAAGCAATTACGCCTAGATTGTTGTGGATCTTAGACAATTCGGTTTCATACCCAGTCTTATTTTCAATCTTACCCAAAAGGTGAAGGTATATTTCCTTAGCTTCAGGATAGTTACCCTTATCCAACAAACCTTTCCCTTTATCAAGTTCTTCTTGAACACTTACTTTTTCCACCCCAGAGGTTGTCTGTTTTATGTTTTCCTTTGTAGATGAGGAACTGGTTTCTGATTTATAAATTTTATGTTCTATTGTTTTATGCTCTAGCTCATTAGCTGTATCAACATCAATATGGTTATCATTTGAATTTTGAGAACTTATATTTTTAGTAATAAAATCATCTTTTAATTTTTGTCCTTCCGATGTATTTTTAATTGTTTCGTCTCTCCAAACTTTGAGGATATTTTTTCTTGATTTTTGGTTTAATGTGACAGAATCTACTCCGTACATTTTTTTATACAAATCAGGGAAACAAGCCAATCGCCTATCAATAGGTTCACATGAAGTCCACAAAACGGTCTTAAACGGATATTTGTTAGGCATCTCTATTTCTTCTCTGAAAGTGTTATTAACATACCCAAACGGAGAAAATATACACCAACATTGTAACTGCGTAGCTGAATGATAGATACCATGGGCTTTACTTGCTAATTCTTCATAAGGAATTAGACTGTTTTTATCTTTATTTCCGTAATTCTTTGCTTCAATACACCACGTATATTCTTGTTTATTTTTTGGGTCTATCCATCTATAGATTCCGTCTTTGCCGAATTGAGTACCAGCTGTTTGTCTCCTGTGTTCTAAAGGTTCAAAACCCCATTCAACAATCACCTTTTTCATCATCTGTTGAAGCACTACTTCAAGAGTATCTCCTTTTTTTTGACTATTCTTTTTCTTTTTAACTTTTGTGGTTGACATAATATCTTATATCCCCAATATACCACCAACTGTTAAAAATGGGGTAATAAATTATGCTTGGAAAACTAACAATCATAACTACGGAAATTCTAGATAAATTTAGGCAGGGTAGATTAGTGGATTTAACTATTCAAAGCTAAAAATATCGTTTATTTTTACGCCTAAGGCTCTTGCAATTTTGTTAGCAGTCTCAACAGACGGGCTTCTATTTCCTTTTTCTAGGTAGCCAATAAAAGTTCTATCTAAGTTAGTTTTAATGGCTAATTGTTCTTGGGTAAGACCAGCTTCTTTTCTTAGCTCCGCAATCCTTTTCCCTACTTTTTGTTTAATGTTTGACCTCTTATCCATAACCATAAGCTATGGCATTGTTCTGTTAATTTCATCCGACACAAAGTCTGATTTAGTATTGACAAAGGCCTTGTTTTAGGTAAACTTGGTCATCTTACTTACAGTCACATAATTTATGTCAAACAATTTACTTAAATGTTCGAAGTGTGGTAGCAACAATGTTGTTGTGCAAGTTATTTCTGAAACAAAAAGCGAAAAACAAAAACACGGTTTTTGGTGGTGGCTTTTAATTGGTTGGTGGTTAGAGCTGGTATTGTGGATATTCTTAACTGTTCCTCGTCTTTTAATCGCGTTATTTGTACCAAAAAAACAAAAAATTACTACAACACACAAAAGTGTGGCTGTTTGTCAAAATTGTGGGAATACATTTGACCCACAAGTTGTATTAAACAAAACCGAGACTAAATCAAAAATATCTCCAATCACCTCTGAAGAGAGGTGGTATACAAAAACTGGAGGGATTATATTAACACTAATACTATTTTTTCCAGTCGGTCTTTATTTGATGTGGAAATATGGTAAGACTTGGGCTATTTGGGTAAAAGTTATTATTTCAATCTTCTTTTGTCAATTTTTAATTAGAGGATTCAATAATAAAACCAATCAATCCAGTCAAGTGATACCAACTAATAATCAACAAATCGAAGTCAAAAAGGAAGTCTCTAGTGAGTCTATAACCACTTCAACTCCTACACCGACTTATACAACTCAACAATCGCAAACTAAAGAACGTGAGGCTTTTATAAGTGACTGTCTTGATGGTGCATCAGCCGACACAACTAGAGAACTTTGTAATTGCAATTATGATGTTGCTAAAAACATATGGCCAAATAAAACTATAATTTTTGGACAATTTAATGAGAAAAATCTAGGGAGTTCATTTACAAAGGCTAAATTGCAACAATATCTTGAGAAGGTATTATCAGATTGTGGGGGTATGTAAAAAATCTAAAAAGTCAGTAAAGAAATAGTAAAGTTTTGTCGACCTAATTAGCTATGTCATGATGAGTTTTCAACTCAATTTCAACTTCTTGCCTAATATCGTCTCGCAATTCATCTCCGATAACCGCCAAAGCCATTTTTGCCAAAGTTTTATCTGAAACATTTTCAGGTGTGTTTGTTGTTTTATTAAGATTATTACCTTCCAAAACATTCAAACTTTTTTCTAAACTACCAATTAGAGTTGCTAATTCATTAACTTTCATTGTAGACAAATCACGCTTCATTATTTCACTACTGACCTTATAAAGTAATGTGTTATAGATAATCTTTCGATTTATTATTGCCTCTTTAATTTCCATATTAGTTTGACTACTGGCATATTTTTTACTATCCTCTATTTCCATTTGTCTTTCTTTGCAAATTTTTATTATTACTGGTTTACTTACCTTAGAAAGTTCTACGATGTCATCGTAACTAAAACCTAAGGCTCTATATTTAATAATTTCGTTTGATGTTTGTATATTTATCATATTATTTTTAATAAGTTCCATACCCATAATGGTTATTATTACGGGGGATATACTTAGCTAGGTTATCTAAGTCATACCAATTACCAATTACTTGTTCAAGCTCTTCGAAGTGAAGAAGCACAGAGTTCCAGCTTTGGGACAATCCTTCCGCCTTCGCAGGCCGAAATGAAACGTAGGCCTGATGTTTTCGATATTCTCAGCCAACAAAAAGCAATTTTTATTTCCTGCTTCGGCGGACAATGTCCGCAATAATGTAGAATTAATTGTGCAATACGTCTATATTCTCAGATGTAATAATGGTCATCCTTATGTTGGTTGTACTGATAATCTAAAAGAAAGATTAGAAAGACACACCAAAGGTTATGTTCCAGCCACAAAAGAATTAAGACCAGTTAAATTAATTTGGTATTCCTGTTTTGAAAATAAATATTTGGCCTTCAACTTTGAAAAATACCTAAAAACCTGTTCTGGTAGAGTTCTAATTAAAAAAAGATTAATTACAATTTAAAATCAATTAGTTTTTCTTTTTTAAATTTAATTTTTGATTCAAAAAGAGATTTTTCAATAACGTCAAATATTTTATCAACTTCTTCATCTCTATAATCATATAATGATCTATTTGAGCAATGAGAGAGTGTTGTAATTGATTTTAAAACCTTATTGGTTCGATTTTGAGCTAATCTTAAAAATCGTGCTCTTTTTTCAGCATTTCCTTCTTTAGTCATAGGGAATTATAACATATTTTAAAGTTATTTTAAAATACCGATTGCAAATCGGTACAATTTAAAGATTATATATTGCATATAAATGAAAGTTAGTGTAAACTGATTAAAGATAAAAAAAGCCGTCCCGTCAAAGAAACAGCTTTTTTAATTCCTGAAGGTATTTTTGGTACCCTCTTTATACATTAAACCAGAAAAAGGTTAAAAATTCAAATTATGAGATTAGGAGAAATAAAACAAATATTAGATAATGTTGTTGATGATAATGGTAGTATTATCATTGATAATGAACCAATCTATGGTGGTCAAGCATTTGAAATAAAAAATTATATTAATATAGTTTCTGCTCTAGAAATAATAATAGATCAAGAATGGAATAATACTGATTCTACTTCGATTAGAGAAATAATTAAAAATCATCCACCAAAAAGAAATATAAAAAGGTTAAATCAAGAGGAATTTGAAAAAATAAATTCTTATATTTTATCTATTAACCAACAATTACCATATTATTGTTCAATATTAGATTCAATCGTTGAAAAACAGGAAGAAATGATAATAAACATTAAGCTTCCTTCCCAAATTAATTCATTAACTGAATTAAACACGGTAAACAAACGATTAGATAAAATTTTGAAAATATTTGCTTTGGATGGACAGTTTGAGTTAAAAGGATTTGATAAGGGAAGTGAATGGTATGAAATACTTGCCACAGGTCAACTATCATATTTATGTATAATTAACGGTCTTGAAATAGCTAAAAAATATTTTGAAACTAAAAAAGCATATTTCAAATCAAAAAAAGCAGAATTGGATTATAAAGCAACATTTGAAAAAACAGAAGATTTTAAAGAGGATAAATTTTGCGAATATTGTGAGAGAAGATTACAACTTGAAGTTGAAGAACAAGTTAAAATCGCTTTAGAAAAAGTAGGTAATACAAATGGTAAGACCGAACAACAATTTCAAACAGATATGATTAAGGGAGTAAAAGAATTAGTCAAAGAACTTGATGAAGGTACTGAATTTCATTTATCGCTTAACCCTCCAGAATATATACAAGGTAATATTGGTGGGTTAAATATTGATTATAAAAAAATAAGAAATATTAGAGAAGAAGAAAATAAAAAATTGGAAGTTGGTAAACAAAAAGAATTATCTGAACCTAATATAGAAGAAAAAATTAATAAAGAATCTACTCAAGAATAAAATATCTATTATGTAGACAAATTTTTATGAAACATCAACATTCCACATATGTCTAAAATGATAGATGAAATAATTAAAGAAATAACTGGACTATCAACTCACGAAGGACAACGTGTAATTGAACTCAATACATTGAAATCACTTGAAAAACTGAATAAACAGCTTGGAGAACTAAATAAAACAATCAAAAAATCAAACAAGCAAAATAGTGCCTTAGAAAAATCAAATTACAGACTTCAAGTCATGATATTTATTTTAGCTTTTATTGCCACAGGATTAACAGTTGTATCTTCGTCTCAAACAATTCTAAAGATATGGACAGAGTCTTTACCTTGGCTTAAATTGTCTGATAGTTGGATTTTGGTTATATCTTTTTTTATTCTTGATTTTTTTATTTTTATTTTTACTAAAATAGTAGCTAGACTTTTTTCTGAGAAGAAAAATAAGTAGTTTTATGAGAATATAAAATCTCCAAATTTAAACATTATTCCTATTTTTCTTCCTTAATTTCTCTAAGTCTAGAGACAATAAAATCAGTTGAACTTAATCCTTCAAATTCTTTTTGTGGTTTTTTGCCAGCTTTACCCCCAATGGCCATTGATAAAAGTTCACCAGTGACTCCAACTTCTTTGGCTAAACCACTCAAAGAATCACCAAATTCTCTTCTTTTTTCAATTTCAATAATTAAATCTCTCGTTTCCACCGCTGTTGGTTCATCATAAAATCTCAAATCGTATCTTTTCATTCCTCCAAATAATTCATGGAAATTATTATTTTGTGCTTTTTTATCAATTGACTCAAACTCTATCATAATGGATAGTATCAAACTTACCGAAAAATTCAATTTTTTTGCTCGTGATATCATTAACTTAGGACAGATTAAGAATTTTTTTAAGTATTTAAGCCTATGGATTTTATAAAAGTCGGTAAAATAATCGATTATTCAGACGAAACTCATCTTGCTGTTTTTAAAATAGATACTGAAGAAAGTATCAAAGAAGGTGACTATATTAAAATCGGGGAGTTTGGTAGCGGTTTAATGCAACAAATTGGTTCCATGGAAAAAGATAATGAAGAAGTTAGAGCTGCTTTTTCTGGCCAAAAAGTTTCTATCAAAGTTTCTCGCCCAGTTAATCTTGGCGATTGTGTCTATAAAGCTAGTAATTAAAAGATTGGTATAATGTAGCCATGGATTATTCACAAATGTCTCTTGAAAAACATAAACAACATCACGGTAAGATTTCTGTCGTCAGTAAATTTGGTCAAATCAACTCCAAAGAAGACCTCAGTGTTGCCTATACCCCTGGGGTGGCCGCAGTCTCCCTTTTGTTAGCTACCCAACCTGAATTAGCCTCTGAATATTCGATTAAAGGCAATACTGTTGCCGTTGTCTCTGACGGTTCCGCTGTTTTGGGTTTAGGTAATATCGGTCCTTACGGTGCTCTTCCAGTTATGGAAGGTAAAGCTTTGCTTTTTAAAGAATTTGCCAATATCGATGCTTTTCCAATTGTTCTCGATACTCAAGACCCCGACGAAATTATTAACATCGTTAAAAATATCGCCCCTGGCTTTGGTGGCATTAATTTAGAAGATTTTAATGCTCCAAAATGTTTTTATATTGAAGAAAAATTAAAAGAAATTTTAAATATTCCGGTTATGCATGATGATCAACATGGAACTGCCATTGTGGTTTTAGCGGCTTTAATTAACTCTCTAAAATTAGCTAAAAAAGACGTTTCGACTACCAAAATTATTATTAATGGAGCTGGTGCTGCTGGTAGTGCTATTGCTAAATTACTTCGTCTTTATGGTTTTAAATCCATTTTAATGGTCGATTCTCAAGGCTGTATTTGTAAAAAAAGACCAAATCTCGACGACATTAAAAAATCTTATCTTGAATTCATTAACCCCGAAAATATTGAAGGCGATTTAGCCACCGTTATTAAAGGTCAAGATGTTTTTATTGGCGTTAGCAAACCAAATTTAGTCACTCCAGACATGGTTAAATCGATGGCTGACAAGCCAATTATTTTTGCTCTGGCTAACCCTGTTGCTGAAATTGATCCTAACTTAGCCAAAGAATCAGGGGCTTTTATTGTTGGTACTGGTCGTAGTGATTTTCCAAATCAAATTAATAATGTTCTCGCTTTCCCTGGAGTTTTTCGAGGTGCTCTTGATCATCACGTTTCTAAAATTACTGATGATATGAAAATTGCCGCCGCTAAAGCCTTAGCCGCTTACGTTTCCGATACTGATTTATCTGTTGATAATATTTTGCCAAGTCCTCTCGATAAGGGTGTGGTTCAAGTCATCGCTGCTGTTATTAAATGATCTTAGCTAAAAATATTTTTTATTCTTACGGTAAAGAAAACATCTTTGAGGGTGCCAATTTTTTTATTGCCAAAAATAGTAAAGTTGGGGTAGTTGGGGCCAATGGTTGTGGCAAATCAACTCTTTTTAAACTAATTACCGGTGAAGATTTTATTGATGATGGAAAATTGGAAGTCGTCGGTGACATTATGTCTGTTCCTCAAGAAGTTAAACGAGATGAAAAAATGGAAAAAGCCGAATCAATTCGCGATTATCTAGATCCTTATTACGAAAAACAAGATTACGAATTATTAAAAATGTTATCTAAATTAGAATTAGCTCGTTTATCTCTCGACGGTAAACCTCAAGTTTTAAGTGGTGGTCAAAAAACTAAACTCGCCATTGCTCGAGCTTTAATTTTTGAACCAGAAATTTTACTTTTAGATGAACCAACCAACTTTTTGGATATTGAAGGTAAAAAATGGATGATGAATTTCCTAGGTCGCTACGCCAAAACCCTAATTATTATTTCTCATGACTTAAACTTACTTGATAAAAATATCGATAAAATTATTGAACTTAATAAAAATACTAAATTAATTGAAGAATATAACGGTAATTACACCAACTATGTCACTCTAAAAGGTGATCGAGAAACTCTTTTAGTTCATCAAATTCATACTCAAGAACGAAAAATTATCGATATGAAAAAAGGTTTAGTTAAAATTGCCGGTAATCGTTCTGAAAAAGGTGTTCGTCAAAAACTTAATTTTGCTAGAAGAATTGAAAAATTAGAAGAAGCTCTTCCAGAAATGCCACCAGCTGCCAAAAAAATTGTTATTCAATTACCCGAACCAGCCTGGATAGGGGAAGTTGTTTTAATGGCCGATGGTATTTGTAAGGCTTATGGTGAAAAGAAAGTTTTAGTTGATATCGATTTTAATATTAAACGGGGTGAAAGAATTGCTCTAATGGGTCAAAACGGGGCCGGTAAAAGTACTTTAATTAAAATTTTTATGGATATGATTACTGCCGATAGTGGCGAACTTTTTAAAGATGACAAAATAAAAATCGGCTATTATTCTCAAGAATTCGAAACTTTTGATATGGATAAAAATCTTTTAGATACAGTTCGCGACAAATGTGAAATGGCCGAACCACAGCTTCGTTGTTTACTTGGTCGTTTTCTCTTTCCTGGTCAAAAAGTTTTTCAAAAAGTGGCTACTCTTTCTGGAGGTGAAAAAACTCGTCTTTCAATTGCTACTTTACTCGCCAAAAACTACAATTTATTAATTTTAGATGAACCAACTACTTATCTTGATGTTTTGTCTCAACGTTTAATTTTAGAAGCTCTAAAATTTTATAAAGGGGCCATGATTGTAGTTAGTCATAATCCAGAATTTATTGAAGAATTGAATCCTTCCCGCAAATTTTGGCTAGCGGAAAATCGCATGGAGTTGTGTCAAAACTTTTAAACCTAATACCTGATATAATCACTTGCTATGGAAAACAAATTTCAATACTGTTTTATTCTCGGAAACAATCACTCTCTCTGCAAAGTTGAGATTATTAACGTCCTGTTTTCTAATGGTGTCGATTTTAAATTAATCGAATCTTCACAAGAAACTTTAGTTATTGAATCGACTACTGAATTTGAAAAAGACCTCGATTTTAATATTTTTGGTAGTGCTTCAAAATTAGTCAAAGTTTTTAAAACTATTTCCTTAACCGAATTTTTTAATAAAAGAATTGATCAGATTGTTAATTATGATTTCATTGATTTTTTTGTTCACTCAGAAGCTAAACATCCTTCTTTTGGTTTAAGTGTTTACGGAGCTGGTTGTCGTTTCAAAGATTTAAATTATTCTTGGTATTTAGCTCCAACTTTTTGTCGCGATCTTCGTGATGAATTAAAAACTTATGGCATTAAAACTGGATTTTTACCTTTAAAAGAACGTGTTCTTTCGACTGTTTCGGTTGATAAAAACGAATTACTAACCGAAGGTTTTGAAATTAATTTAGCTATTGGTCGCGATACTGTTTACATTGGTAAAACTATTTCTATTCAAGATTACGAAAGTTATAGTTTCCGAGATTATGGTCGTCCAAATCGTGATCCAAAATCTGGAATGATTCCACCTAAGTTAGCCAAAATGATGATTAATCTAACTAATAAAAAGACTAATCAAATTCTTTTAGATCCTTTTTGCGGTAGTGGCACTGTTTTGGAAGAAATGATTTTGTTAGATTTTAAAAAAATCACTGGTAGTGATATTAGTTTTAAAGCTATTACTGACACTAATGCCAACATTGCTTGGTTGTTTGAAAATTATAAAAATCTTAATAAACCTACTTTTAATATTAATGTCCTCGAATCGGACGTTACTCAAATTTCCAACACTATCGAAGCTAAATCTATTGACGCCATTGTCACTGAACCATTTTTAGGTTCAGCTGATTCCAAGAAATTTAGACTTTCTCAAATTCAACAAGAAGTTAAACGTCTCGAGGCTTTGTATTTTAAAGCTTTTATGGAATTCAAAAAGATTGTTAAACGCGATGGGGTTATTGTTATTGTTTTCCCAGTTTATAAATATAAAGCTGATTTCTTATATCTTTCTCTTTTAGATCGACTTAAACAACTTGGTTTTTCTCAAAAACCATATCTTCCAGAAAAATATTTAACTCCTAAAAATCTGGAAATTTTAAATCTCCAATTAACTGACAGAAATTCTATTGTCTACTATCGTCCAGACCAAACCGTCTCCCGCGAAATCTTCATCTTCGAAAACTAAATAAACACGTCATTGCCACGTCGCTTATTTTCTATTCCTTAGTATAACTTTTAAGTTGTGAAAAACCAATCAAACACGTCATTGCGAGGAGGCACGACGAAGCAATCTCGTTTCGATTTAGTAAGCCTAAATTATCGTTGAATACAAATCTTTCCATTCTGGATTAAATTTATTAATTAAATCAATTTTCTTTTGTCTCGATCCTGCTTTTAATTGTTTTTCTCTAATAATGGCATTAATAACATCATCGAAAAATTCATAATAAACTAATTTATCGACATTATATTTACTCGTAAAACCATAATAGGATTTATGTTTATGATCCCAAATTCTCTTTACTAAATTTGCCGATACACCTACATATAAAACAGTGTTTCGATTGTTGGTTAAAATATAAACACAAGAATATTCATGACTCACAAATAAATTATAATCCTTCTCGATCGAAACGAGATTGCCACGTCGCTTATGTATATTTGCTCCTCGCAATGACGTACTGTATTTATTTTTCCTCCCTTGACAATTATGTTATCTAGTTCTAACATATGGTTAGAAATAATTAACATATATTATGACTTTAAAAAAATATCAAAAAATCAAATTGGCCATAACTGTGGTTATCGCCATTATCTTTAGTCAATCAATATTTTTCAAAAATTATTTGATTCCTATTGTAACTTTGGTTGTTAGTTCTCTTATTTTAATAGCTCTTCGTCATCAGGTTAAAGAAGTTATGGCTGATGAACGAGATTACGCTTTAGCTGGTAAATCAGCTACTTGGGCTATTCAAATTTATTCTTGGATTGCTGTTGTGGCCATGTTTATTCTCTATTCTTTCCGCGATTTAAATCCATCCTATGAACCAATTGCTTTAACTTTAGCTTATTCAACTTGTATTCTTATGGTAATTTATAGTTTTGTTTTTAAATTTATAAATAAAATTAAATTTACTTCAAATAAAAACAAATTTATTATCATCGCTATTATTTTGGCCACATTTTTAGGAATATTTACCATTCGTTTATTTTCTAGTGAAGACAATTGGATTTGTCAAAATGGTCAATGGATTGAACATGGATCACCTTCTTTTGCCGCCCCAAAATCTGTCTGTAAATAACTATGCAAACCAAAATTAAAGAATATCGAGCCAAATTAAATCTAACTCAAGATCAGTTAGCCAATCTAGTTGGAGTTCGCCGCGAAACAATTGTTTTTCTTGAGCAAGGAAAATACAATCCTTCATTAAAATTAGCCCATGATGTGGCTGTTGCTCTTAAAACATCAATTGATGATCTCTTTATCTACTAAATTATTAATTCTTAATTATTAATTCTTAATTAAAAAAAATGATAGGAAAAGCTAAATGGTTTACTCTTAGAAAATATACTGGTTGGGGATTAACCCCCATTACTTGGCAGGGTTGGTTATACACCTTTTTATTGGTGGCTCCAATTGCTATTTTAGAATCTATCCCTGTGGCTCAAAATTTTAAAAATATTTTTTCTACAGTTTGGATAATTCTCTTTTTGGCTGATATTTTTCATATCATGCTCCAGCTTAAAAAAGATGAACGAGAACGTCTTCATGAAGCCATTTCCGACCGTAATGCTTTATGGTTTATGATGGTTGTTTTAATTGGTTGGGTAATCTTTAAACAAGATCTTAATCCAATTTTCTTTGTGACTCTAATTGGTGCTGCCGTTGTCAAAGCCGCCACTAATTTTTACTTGCGCGACAAATAAACAATTTGTCATTATTTTTGACTATTTTATTGACTTTAAAAGTCAAAATATTACCATCAATTTTAATGTCTTTAAATTGACCTCGAGTTACCCCACTATTTTGTCCAATTATGATATATTTATCCGAATCCATAACCTTTTCTTTAGTGGTTAATTTGCTCTCAGCCACCATAATTTTGGGGTAAAAATGGTCAATTTTGCCAATTAAAATCTTAGTTTCCGTCGCCAAACTATTTTCTCCCTTGGCCCATTCTTCTGTCTTTCTTCCTAAGTAAAAACCACTACTAAAACCTCTATTAAAGACCATTTTTAATTCTTTCATTAAATTCATAATCTCTGGTTTTTTATAGTTATTTTCGGCAATTAAATTCAAAGCTTTTTTGTAAACTGTGACTACTTTATCGACGTAATCTGCCGATCGAGCTCGACCTTCAATTTTTATAGTCGTAATTCCTGTTTCTACTAATTTTTCTAATAATCCGATGGTACATAAATCACTTCGACTCATGACTAAATTATTATCAATTTCCAATTTTTTCTTAGTTTCCAGATCAGTCACTTCATATTTTTTTCGACACACTTGAACACATTTTCCTCTATTCGCCGATAAATTGTAATGAAACAAGCTCATTTGGCATCGTCCAGATACCGCCACACACATTGCTCCATGACCAAACACTTCAATTTCAATTAATTTTCGCCCTGGTCCTTTAATTTTTTGTTTTTTAATCCCTTCGGTTATCTTTTTAATTTGTTCTAAATTTAATTCTCGAGCCAAAACTACTCGATCAATCCATTTACTCAAAAATTTTATTGTTTCTAAGTTTGATACCGACATTTGAGTTGAGACACAAACTTCAATTTTTTGTTTTCTCGCTTCCTTAATTACCGCCAAATCTGAAGCAATAATTCCCTCAATTTTAGCCTGTTTTATAGCTTTTAAAATTAATTTTAGCTCTTCAATTTCTTCATCAAAAACGACTGTATTTATAGTTACCCAGGTTTTTACTTTAGCTTTTTTGCAAATTTTGCTAATTTCTTTCAAATCGGTTATTTCAAAATTATTGGCTCCAGCTGCCCTCATATTCATATTCCCAATTCCAAAATAAACTTCATCTGCTCCCGCATTTACTGCCGCCATTAACGACTCAAAATTTCCGGCTGGTGCTAATATCCTTATTTTATTCATATTTTTTAAGTCTCCCTTTCTTCAAAGGGAGATTTAGAGAGATTTTGAATTATAACAAATTCAACTGTTCTATTATTATCTCTTTAGGAACAAATTTTTTATAGTCACTATTTAAATGATATTTGTTTTTTAATTTATAGATAATTGGATAAACATTTTTACTATAACCTTTATCAATAAAAGGTGATTGGTATAGTTTTAAATAATCTTCAAACAAATTGGGAAAATCTTTTTTAACAAAATCCAAAAAATTATATCTGGTTTCTGATCTTAAATTCAAAAAACCACAAATAATATAATCAATAGGTACTTTACTGGCTTCTTTAAACACGTTTTCGATATTTTCTTCACTATCAGTAATCATTGGTAAAATTGGCATAAAATGTAACCCTAATCCAATATTTTTACCAGTTAATTTCTTTAAAACTTCAATTCTTTGAATACTAGGTTTAGCTCCAGGTTCAATTTTTTTTCGAATTTCTTCATCCATGGTTGTTACTGTCACCGCCACATTCACCATGGCCATTTTTGCTAATTCAGTTAGTAAATCTATATCTCTTAAAATTAGATCCGATTTGGTCGAAATTGTAATTGGGTTTTTATATTTAATCATCACTTTCAATATTCCTCGCATTAGTTGGTATTTTTCTTCAATTGGTTGATAACTATCAGTTACTCCACCCAAATTAATTACTTCATGTTTCCATCTTTTACTCGATAATTGTTTTTCCAAAACTTCAACAATATTAGTTTTTACATAAATTGTGTTGAAAAAATTAGTCTCTTTGGCTAAATATTTATGAGAATACAATGCATAACAATATTGACACTTATGACCACAGCCTCGGTAAATATTTAAATCCCATTTATATGGTAAAAATTTACTATTTAATTTATTTAAAGCCTTTTTAGCTATTATTTCTTCAATCACTATACCCGAATTATACCCGAAACTAATCTATTATTTATCAAGTAAATATCTACGATCGACGATCTAACATCTACGATCTAATTAGGCTTTCGCCTGTCATTTCTTCAGGTTTTTCAATTCCCATTATTTCCAAAATAGTTGGAGCCACATCTTTTAACCCACCATCTTTAACTTTTTCCGTTAATCCTACAAAAGAAAATCTGATTGGATCAAAACCATGAGAAACATCTGTTTCCCCATTATCGTAAAGCATATGTTCTGCATTACCATGATCGGCTCCCACAATTACTACATAATCATTAGCTAGTCCAGATTCAACTATTTTTCCTACCTGTTCATCAACTACTTCACAAGCAGTTTTAATTGCTTCAAAAACTCCACTATGACCAACCAAATCAGCATTGGCAAAATTAACCAAAATAAAATCATAATTTCCAATTGCCTCAATTACTTTTTCTCCAACTTGAAGGGCTGACATTTCTGGCTGTAAATCGTAAGACAAAACTTTTGGACTTGGCACCATAATTCGATCTTCACCTACTAATTCTGTTTCCTGTTGAGAGTTAAAAAAGAAAGTTACATGGGCGTATTTTTCTGTCTCCGCAATTTTTACTTGTTTTTTATTATTTTTTGATAATACTTCACTTAAATTATTGTTAACTGTCTCTGGTAAAAAGGCGACTGGTAAATCCCAAGATTGATCGTATCTTCCCATACACACCAAAATTAAATCTAAATCACTTTGCCATTCAGTCGGACAAAGAGTTTGTCTGGTTATCATGGCTGTAATTTGACGAGATCGATCAGTTCTAAAATTAAACCAAATTAAAGAATCACCAGATTTTAATAAACCATTTTTATTAATAATGGTTGGTTGAACGTAGTAATCAGTTTTATCACCACGCTTGTAAGCCATTTTGACCGCTTCAATTGCATTTTTAGCTTCATATCCTTCACCTTTGGTCCATAAATTTAAAGCTGCCATGGTTCTTTCCCAATTAGTGTCTCGATCCATTGCGTAATATCTTCCAATTACACTAATAATTTCTCCAACTCCAATTTCTTTTATTTTTTCTTCTAATTGTTCAATATAAGTTATTGCCGTTTTTTCACCTACATCTCGACCATCTAAAATTATCTGAATATAAACTTTTTCCAATCCATGGTCTTTAGCCATTTTTAACAAAGCAAATAAGTGTTTAATGTCTGAATGAACTCCTGCATCAGACAATAATCCCGATAAATGGAGACTAGAATTATTATTTTTGCAATTTTCAATCGCTTTTAATAACGCTGGATTTTTAAAAAAACTACCATCATCGATCGCATTATTAATCATTTCTTGTGGTTGCCAAACAATTCGTCCTGCCCCCATCGTCAAATGACCAACTTCACTTCCACCCTGAGCTCCATCAGGATTACCAACATCTTTACCAGTACATTTTAATTGAGCAGTCGGATATTGAACCAAATATTTATCGTTATTTGGTACTTTGGCCGCCATAATGGCATTACCATAAGGGTTAGTTGAATAACCCCATCCATCTCTGACAATTAAAATTACTTTTTTATTAATCAATTTATTTTTTACTTTATAATTTTTTAAATAATTTATCTACGATCGACGATCTATCATCTACGATCTACTTTAGTTCTTCCTCTATTCTCATTAATCGATTATATTTACAAACTCTTTCCCCTCGAGTTGGGCCAACTTTTATATAAGCTGAATTAACAGCTACGGCCAAATCTACCATAAAAGTATCATTAGTTTCACCACCACCTCGGTGTGAAGGCATAGTCATTAAATTATGTTCCATAGCTTTTAAACAACAATCCATAGTTTCAGTTAAAGTTCCGGCTTGGTTTAATTTAATTAAAATTGCTGTCGCGGCTTTCATTTCAATTGCTTTTTGCCATAAAGTTGCATTGGTTACAGTTAAGTCATCGGCAATTAATGGAAATTTTCCATTTATAGCTTCGACCATTTTTGGCCAATTATCCCAATCAAATTCTGACAACATATCTTCCATGGTGGCGATTTTGTATTTTTCAATCCAAGGTTTATAGTAGGCAATTAATTCTTCTGAAGTTAATTCTTTTTCTTCAAGTTTTAAAGTATATTTTTTTGTTTCTTCACTGTAAAACTCAGATGCTGCAGCATCAATTCCCACTCCTGCATCTATTCCTGGAATATATCCAGCATTAATTATGGCTTGAGTTAGATATTCAATTGGTTTTTCATTAGAAATTATTCCGTTAGGAGCAAAAGCACCTTCATTTCCGACATTAGTTGATAATTTTTCCGCTTTTAAAATATTTTTTAAAGCACTATAAATTTCCATTTCCATTCTGACATTTTCGGCCGCTGACTTGTTACCCATTGAGCCAACCATAAATTCTTGCAAATCAGTAGTTTCATCAGCATGTTTACCACCCTCAATCATTACAATCATTGGTTTTGGAAGTTGGAAACCTATATCGCCAATTCCATAAACTTTTCTTAAATATTTATAAAGTGGCATTTTTTCTTCACTGGCTTGAGCTCGACAAACTGCTAAAGATACTCCCAACATCGCATTTCCACCCAAGACAGCTTTATTAATGGTTCCGTCTAATTCAATCATTTTATTATCAATTCCTCTTTGATCATTGGCTTCTATTCCAATCAAGGCGTTTTTAATAGTGGTATTAATATTAGAAATTGCCTTTAACATTCCTTTACCGTTGTAACGAGCTTTATCTCCATCAAGTAGTACGGTTGCTTCTTTTGAACCAGCTGAAGCGCCATAAGACACCGAAGCTTCACCAATAGCTCCAGATTCTAATGTAACGGTAACTTCTAAACTTGGGGCTCCGCCACTAGCCAAAATTTCTCTAGCGAAAATGTTTTTTATTTTTGACATACAATTTATTATAACTTAGTAACTTCTTTTATCGTAATTATCGAATTGGTTAATTGTTCTACTGAATCTTTAATTTTTAATCCATAAGCCTCGGGGGAGACCAATTTAGTGTAATCACTTACTTTTTCTATAAATTCAATTCCCGATAAATGATCATTTTCATGTTGAATTACTCGACTTAAAAGTCCATCACATTTAACTAAAAATCTTTCTCCTTTTTCATCATTGCCTTCAATCGTTATTGTTTTTGGTCGACTAACTGGTCCAAAAATTTGGCTTCTTCCTACACTTCCACAACCTTCATAAATAATTACTTTTTCCTCTGATTCTTCAATAATTCTTGGGTTAATAAACACTCTTAATTCATCAGCTTGGTCTTTAGTTCTAAATTTAGTTTCCTTAGGTTCGGTTACAAAAATTTTGAAATTTTCTCCAATTTGTGGAGCCGAAATTCCTATTAATGTTTTATTGACATCCCTCATTGTTTCAATCAGGTCTGCGATTACTTGTTTAATTTTTTCACTTCCAAAATCAGTTATTTCCAAATTCTCTTTAGTCAATCTTTCATCACCAAGTTGCAACAATTCTCTTATAGCCATAGGCAATTATACCTTTAAATTTTAATTATCCCAAAGCTCCATAAATAATATTATTTTCATTTTTGTATTATTTTCTGGTTTATAGTCATATTTAGTTTTTGGTGGAATTGTAACTACATCACCAGTTTTAGCAAATATCTTTTCTTTTCCAATAATAAATTCCCCTTGACCTTCAATAATGTAGTAAATTCTTTCCAAATCATTTGTATGAACCAAACCATGATCTCCATCTAATTCAGCATAAACCACTGACATTTTTGGTAACAGGTGAGTCAATTTATAATTCCAACTTTTTACTTCATCCCAATCTTCTCTAATTGCTTGGTCTTTAATTATTTTCATCTTAATTTAAATTAATTTGTATTGCATCAATTGATAAACTTTCTGGTTGATTTAAAGCATAAACAATTGCCTCTACAACTTCTGAAGTTTTCATCATCCAAGGTTGATTATGGGCTTCAGTTTCACCTGCAGTTTCAAAAATATTACTTTCAAAAGCACCTGGATAAATAGCTGATACTTTAATTTTTGTTTCAGCTAATCCATATTTTAAAGCTTTAGTATATCCAGTCATTGCCCATTTTGTAGCTGAATAAGTTGCCCAGTCTTTATTTTCATCTAAATCCAATCCAGCTTTAGAAATTACATTCAAAATATGACCTTTATTTAATTTTTTCATAAAAGGCAAAACTGTTTTTATAAAATAAATATGACCAATAGCATTAACTTCGAAAGCTTTTTCAATTAATTCTGGATTTTTTTCTTCAAATTCATCAGTTGTCCAAATACCGGCTCCGTTAACTAAAACATCAATATTTCCAAATTTTTCTAAAATTTTATCAACTGTTTTTTTAACTTGATCGATTTTAGTAATGTCGCAGACAAAAACTTCAGATTCACCATTGTTGTTATTACTTATTTCTTTTTTAACTTCATTTAATAATTTTTCATTTCTGGACACCATCGCAATTTTAGCCCCCATATCTGCTAATTTAATTGATAATGCTTTTCCTAATCCCTGACTTGCCCCAGTAATTATTACAACTTTATTTTTTAAGTTCATAAATTATTATAACCTTAAATATTAATGCTTTCTCCAATTTCTAATATTTTATAATTTAATTCTTGTTCTTCAAAATTCTTTTTTATTTCGTTCACCTCAGTAGGGAATTTTGGATTATCCATATGAATTGGAACTATCAAATTAGCTCCAGTTTCTTTTGCAAACAAAGCTGCTTCAAACGGTCCCATTACTAATCCATGATTTGAAACAGGTAAACACAAAACATCACATTTGTAATCATTTTTAAAACAAATAGTATCAGAAGTTATATATATTCTTTTGTTTTCTAGTTCAATAATAAATCCAATATTTTCATTAATTTCTTTTTCTCCTTTTAAAGCCGGTATATAACCATGAACCGCTTTGACTACTTCAATTTTTATTCCTTCAAATTCAAAAACATCCCCATCTCGAACAATATTTATTAGTAAATCTATATTAAATTCTTGTACTTCTTTTGAAGAGTAAATTTTACTTTTATTGTTTTTAAAAATCTCTTTAATTATTTCTGTATAGCAATGATCTGTGTGTTTATGGGTAATTAAAATTAAATCAGCATCTTTCCAATTATTTAAAAATGAATCTTCATAAGACAAAATTCCTGGATCAATCAAAATTTTTTTACCATTACTCTCAATTAATAAACAAGATTGAGGATATTTAGTTATTTTCATATTTTAAAATTTTCTTAATTAATTTTTTAATTTTTATATTTCTAATCTGTCCTATTTTATCACCAAAACTCATTTCTTTTTTCACCCACAAATCAGCATAACCAGTTTTGTTGGTGTCACAAATTTTATCGATTTTTTCTTTTTCTAAACATTTATAAATATATAACCATTCATCAATCCACCAAAACTTTTTATAAAGTTTTTTTAACCAACTCATCATTTCCATTTCACTTAATTTGGCTAGTTTATAACTGGCGGGGGAATATTCAAAAAAGATAATTGGTAAATCTTTCTCAATAGTTTTTTTTGCCCCAGCAAAAACTTCTGGTTCCCAACCTTGAGTATCTACTTTTATTAAATTAATTTTGTCGTATCCCAAATCTTTCAATAAATCATCCAACCTTCGACAAAACACCGGAACCGCCACCCCATCTCCCCACATTTTATGATCTCCATAATTTTCTTCTGACTCATAAATCTTCATTTTCTTGTTTTCATTCCCTACTGCCGCTTGCACCGCCACCACATTAAACAATTTATTTTCTTTAATATTTTTTTGCAGAATTTCAAAGTTTATTGGGTCTGGTTCAATGGCAATTACTTTCCCCGATTTACCAACTTTATCAGCAAATAAAACCGTATAATAACCAATATTAGCGCCAATATCGACAATAATATCACCCTCCTGAGCCTGTCGAAGGATCAACTCCGTTTCATAAGGTTCATATTTTTCCAAAGCAATTCTTTGTCCCACATATTTATCATCCGGTAGGTAATTAAAGGTGTATTTTCCAAAAATCTTCGCTTTTAATAATTTCATCTTATTTATTTTATCAATAAAAAAATAATGCCGCCCTTTAAGTTCTTGATAAAAATTACCACACGACTATAATATTAGCAGTCAGTCAATTCGACTGATAATTATTCTTATATTATTAATTCTTAATTATTAATTACTAAACTATGACCAAAATCCATCCAGTTGCCGGCTTTTTATTAGTCGAGCCTCAAAAAAAAGAATCAACCACTGCTTCCGGTATTTTATTACCAACCAACAATCAAGATAAACCTCAACAAGGTAAAGTTTTAGCCGTTGGCAATTCTACTTTCGATCACGACCGTGAAATTAAATCGCCTTGTCAAATTGGCGATGTGGTTATTTATCGTGAATGGGGTGGTAAAGAATATAAAGAAGAAGGTGTCGATTTGTTACTTTTAAAATTTGATGACATCATGGCAATAATAAAGTAATTATTAATTCTTAATTATTAATTATTAATTAAACATAAACTATGGCAAAACAATTAAAATTCGGGCAAGATGCTCGACAATCAATCTTAAATGGAGTTAATATTTTGGCCAATGCCGTTATTACTACTCTTGGTCCAAAAGGCCGAAATGTGGCTATCGATAAAAAATATGGTGGTCCTATTGTTCTTCACGACGGTGTTTCTGTCGCTAAAGAAATTGAACTCCAAGATCCATATGAAAATATGGGAGCTCAATTAATTAAAGAAGCCGCATCCAAAACTAACGATATTGCTGGTGATGGCACCACGACTGCTACTGTTTTAGCTCAAGCCATTGTTAATAAAGGTCTTCAAAATGTTACCGCTGGGGCTAACCCAATGATTATTCGTAAAGGTTTAGAAAAAGGTCTTAAAGTTGTTCTTGAAGAACTCGATAAAATGAAAAAAGAAATCAAGGCTAACGATCAAGATTCTATTGAACAAGTTGCTACCATTTCTGCTGCCGATTCTGAAATTGGTAAAAAAATTGCCGAATCGATGATTAAAATTGGCAAAGACGGTTTAATTACTGCCGAAGAAGGTAAAGGTTTAGGCTTAGAAACCAAAGAAACTTCTGGGATGGAATTCGATCAAGGTTTTCTTTCTCCTTACTTTGCTACCAATACTGAAGTTATGGAAGCCATGGTTGAAAATCCTTACATTGTGATTACCGATAAAAAAATTAGTTCTATCCAAGAATTTCTGCCTTTCTTAGAAAAATTAGTTAAATTAACTAAAAATATTGTCATTATTGCTAACGATCTTGATGGTGAAGCTTTAGCCGCTTTAGTAGT
>Ga0209467_1000571_pt1 | contig 47968 bp, 82 predicted proteins | sample Higcelwee11metaG_FD_187175 | JGI IMG/M metagenome (GOLD analysis project Ga0209467, IMG submission 187175) | Freshwater pond sediment microbial communities from the University of Edinburgh, under environmental carbon perturbations - High... | ecosystem: Environmental > Aquatic > Freshwater >... | reverse complement strand
AGTCATCACAATAGAGATACTTACCAGCTTCACATCGACCAGTCATAGAACCACCGATAGGAACGAAGGTGATAGAAGGATATCTCTTTTTAATCTTGAGCCATATTTCTTCTCTCTTGGCATTTTGATTAACCAATGGAGCATCTGGGAATACCTCTTTAAATCTCTGACCTTCTACAATCTCCATTACACCAATATAGAACGATGTGGTGATTGAGTCTGAGTATGATGTTGCAAGTTCTGTACTCTCTGGATGTCTACCGATTATCCAAGAAAGAAATCGTATTCCAGTAGTGGTCTTACCACAACGAGGTGGCATGGATATCAGCAATAGGTCATAGTCATCATATATCTCCATCCTGTTAAATGACTCAAACATGTCCCACATGTGATTCTTCCTATGATGATAGAAAGCCTTGTTTGGTGAGTTGTGGTCATCATCCAGTTCAAGATACTTATTGTAACAATGAAAGTTATGGGGTGCTACAAGCTTCAATATGTCAACGTAGAGGTTGTATAAATCAACAACCTCTGTATCACCTAAGTCTTTTCTTGAAAGTTCAGTTTCAAGTTTAGGAATAATTACATCAACATAGTGTTCAACTTCTTGTATGCTTAACCCATCGCTATTCAACATATTCCCACCTCATTCCAGCACATTTAAACCCTTTTTTTATACCATCAGATAAAGTAGATGGATGTCTACCAATAGTTTTTGATGCTGATTTTATACTTTCAAAAATTTCACCAGTATCAACACATTTTACTCGCCTTACCGTAGTTGGTAAAGTACCATACATCCCATTCAAAACACCTTTATTAATACTTCTACCTTTATTAGCATTTGATATTTTCAATCTAGTTTCACTTGAGTACGTTAATCCAAGTGTAGGATGTTCACCACCACTTGATATATTATATCCACCATACTTGGTATTTGACTTTAATAATTCTATAAAATATTTCTCAAGTTCTAATACATACCACTTAGGGAGATTATTAGAAACTACAATATGTTTAAAATTATTCCATCCATATTTTTGTATTGCTCTCCAAAATTTAAGTTGTTTTCTATATCGCATCCCATTTTTACCCCATCGTTCATAGGTTGTTCTACTAGTAATTCCTACATAATATTTATTACTAGGTGATATATGAATATATAATGTCCACATTAAATCACCTCTATCCCATATTCCAGACATCTATCCCAAATTCAGTAGCAACTTTATATGCGTTCATGTGGGAACAATCCCCAAAACACCACAATTCATCACATTTCCTAAGATAATCACCGAGGTTACTCTGTGTAAGCTTAAATCCAAAGATAAAGTTATGCTGATAACCTTCCTCTTTCAACTCCTTGATTATACCATCTTTTGTAAATTCACTTTCATTAAACAATATGAAAACATTTCTTATATCCATTAAAACATTCCTCCTAAATTATGAACATCAACATTCTTACCAACACCAGACAATGTTACATACGGTATTCTCCTAAAATCAGTAGGCATATACATTCCAGCAAGGGCATATCCACCCATTTCCAAGAAACTAGGAACTGTGATATGAACAAATCCTACTTGTGTAACTGTTTCATTCCTCAAGTCCATCACTATCTTAGCTGGATAACTCTCCTCTGGTTGATGGGTATGTCCAGTAAAAAACACATCCATACTGTCAATAGCATAGCTAAAATTCTTAGTTTTACCTCTTGACGCACCATGTCCAACAGCAATTCCATAAGAATACTGCCTATCACTTCGTTTTTCACCCAAAGATACTTTTACGAAGCACATATTCTCACGATATAAGTCCTCAATTCCAAGTTTACAAGCCACATCGTATATTGGACACTCATCTGACAAGTCAGCAGACCGTTTCTCATGATTCCCTCTGGTAATGCACAATATTCTATCCTTTAAAGGCATAAGTTCCTGTGCCAACCACTCTTTCTGTTCTCTTGGTCGCATTGTAGCCCCAAAACAATCAGTTTTACTGTTCTTTAAGCCATTATCCATCAAATCACCCAGTATAACCACATAACCGTTTGGGTCATCCAGCACCTTTTGTTTCCAAATACCCCATTGAGCGAACGAAAATTCACTTGAACCTATGTGTAAGTCACCCAACGTGTATACATTTATGTGGTCGATATCTCTACCGAACTTATGGACTATCATTTCAAAATCTTTCTTTATGGTAATCTCCTCCAATCTGTTTCTCATTATCATTATACCACATTTAACCTAAAATTTTACTTAAATTTCATTAAAATTTGCTTGATTTTACATAAAATATATGGTATAATAGTATTATAAGGAGGTTAAGATATGACAATATATATGGTTTATGGGATTGAAGATGAAACTGAGGATACTCCAGAAATGCGACATGTAATATTAGTTAAAGCTGAATGTATAGAACAAGGTGAGCAAATTGCCAAAAAATCATTCTCAAATGAGGGTATACCAATTTCCAGTATATTAATCTACGATATGGAATTTTATTTTCATGGAGGACACACTGTATGGATATAGGGTATTGCACATTTCACAGAAAGCAAATTTCAAAAGAGTATGCCCAAACAAAAGGGTGTGAATGTATGCAGAACACACATAAGAAGTGCAAGTATTTGCGATTATATAAATCCAAAGAACCGTTTCGTTATCAACCAAAACATTTGAGGAGGAAGTAATATGAATGAATTTATAATTAAGGCAATCAAAGACACTATTGATGACCACTATGAGAAGGAAACAGTATTTTGGGATGGTGAATATTTCTATTCCAGAGAACATTGTACTGAAATATCTTACGAAAAGGCATTAGACTGGGCAACCAATATCGCAATAGGTTGGATTGTGAGGGGCGAAGTATGCGTATAATATTAAACTACTTTATTGGAGTATACACCAGAATACAGGATTTAAGGGAGGGGTTATAATGGAGTGCTATATCGCAGTAAGCCTTATGACCTTGGCATTTTTCATATGTGCTTCAATATAACTGTTATAGAAATTTTTGCGGGATTTTTGGAGGTCACTATTTTTGAAAGTGACTTCTACATATAAGTAGGGGTAGGTAAAATGACGGATAGTACAACTTCAACTTGCAGATTGTTACAAAAAACTCGGAGGTGGTAGGAGGGGTGATAAGGGGCGAGGCAATTGTCAGAATAGTGGGAGGGTTCTGAATGTTCTGAATTGTCTGACAATTGTATATTTATACATGCAAGTGAATATTCATAAATTACACACAATTATAATAATTCATCAATATACAATATACATAATATTCAGACAATTGATTGTATAAAAAAATAGTGCAATATTTCATGCACTATTAATTATATATGTTACATGTTCCACTTAATAAGCTTATAAGCAATTATGATAGGTAGTATAAGTATATTTAATAACATGTAATGTCCTCCTTTATGTAGTATATATTACTGTTTAATACATATTCTCATCATATTTTATTATTCCCTTATCAATTGCTTTCTGGATTGTATCCCTTCCACTTTTACCCTTCTCTAGACCGTTGTAAAGCCTCCAGCAGTTGTTGTCTAACCATGTGTACAAGTGCCTTAATGTAGTAACTGAGTAGTCCCAATCAAGCCCTAGTGTTAATACACCATCCTTATATTTAGCTATCAATGAATTGTAAGACTGGAATAATACCACTCCATCGTGATGTATTTCAAACTGATTTGCTACTGTGTTACCACTTGAGTTTACTATATTAGATACTTTCATTTTATACTACCTCGCTTTCTAATTCTTCAAGTTCCCATATTTTTTTACCATTTTTGTTTTCAACTCTTATCAAAGTCAAGCCCTCATCAGTCATTGGGTTGTACTTCTCAACGTCCTCTACTTTGTAAACTTTGCAGTCGCTCCAGACATTTGTTAGTGATGTAATCATAATTTGTTACCCCTTTCAATATGTATTGTTTGTTTCTATACTCTTATTATATATCAAGGGCTAACACTTGTTAACCCCTTTTATTAAATTATTTTTATTTTCTTATTAAGTCAAAATGGATTAGTTCTGACTGTCCAAAATATGTTAACTGGTGTAATTCTGGATTAAAGCTGAAAACAATAATGTTTTTTCTCCAGACATAAACCCTTCCGTTATCTTTCTCCATCTTATCACAAGCCACCACAATTCCATTAATTGATACTGCCATTTCTTTTTTCATATCTAACACCCCTATGTATTAGTAGGCGGTTTCCCTAACCTCTAAATATAGTATAACATGGATATCACAGTAACACAAGTCATTTTTAAATAGTCGCAATATTAAAATTATTCTGACAATTAACATCTGTACTAGTAAATTTTCAGAACTGTACTAATATTCAGACAATTAGTATATGAGCAATTACTAATATACATTTATTGGAAGTCCCAGTTCCTCCCAGCCATATCCAAACACCCATATATAGGGTTTGAAAGTAAGGGGTTTGAAAGTAGGGTTTGAAAGAGGTATAGAGTTTGAAAGTAAACATTCAATAAGGGTTTGAAAGTGATTACTAATGGATAATAATTATTTATGCGATTTTCAGCCCTTCTAAGCGATTTGACCCCCTTAGTCAACAAAGTATACGTTGGAGATATTTAGATATGCTTAGAATTGAGATTCGTGAAATGTCGAGTCTGGGAATCAGCCTATAGCCCCATTCTTAAAATGCTGTTTTTGGGCATATAACCCCACTATTTTACTGGATGAAAAAAGCACCCATTTCTGAGTGCAATTTGTTACTCCAATCCAAGTTGTGAAAGTCTGTCCTTGACATCTGCAACGTCTGATATTGCTTTGCCATCTGATGTGATGTCCAGTTTGCTGGTTTCAACATGACCATGTGTAGTTTTGAGTAGGAATATTGAGCCTGTTGGATATTTGTCGATGTTACTTTGAAGATACATTTCCATAATCCTGTAAGCCTGTTCGATAATGTCGGATTTCACCCCATGACGTTCGGGCTTTGTTCGCCATTCCCATAATGTGGAACGATTTATATCCAACCACAATTGAAGTGCTGGGACTGTAGGCTTCAACTCAACCTCTGCACAATAATCGAAGAATTTTGCAATCTCCTCACGCAACGCATCCTCTGTCCAAAGTCCTTTATATATTCCTCTATTATCATTACCATGTTTGTAAACAGGCATAATCTTAGCCATCAATCCACTTTCATCTTTAGGTAAATCTACCCCATCCAAGTTCTGCTTACCAGCCGTTTCTGGGCTTGTATGAACACCTTTCTTTTTATATGTTCTAGGCATTTATTATCAACTCCTTTACATATACATTATAACAGATTTACAATTAGAAGTCAATATTAAATTACAAGTTACAACTAACGTACAACCCGATAAAAAGCTGTAATGTCCCTAACATGTTGATATGACTTGCTTCACAGCCTTAAATTACTAATTACTCACTTTTTCCCCTACTCTCTTATATACTACTACTATTTTACTATTCTATTTTTATAAATAATAAAGAATATTAGTAATTAACATAGTCTAACACCAGTCATATCAAGGGTTACAGAAGGTTACACATTGTTTTCAACATCTGTAGAAGAATTATCCCCTCAAACCATTGATATGACTAGGTTTAAGGGGAATGACAGTCTACTTGTAATTTCTTGTAATTTTATCAAAAAAGCTGTAATTTATTTGAGATAATATTCCCTAAAACTCTTACCACCAATATTTACAACCTTAGAATGATATCCAAATTTTACAAGTTGTCTGGAAAACTCTATCTTATTTACTGCTCGCTTTCCTGTTTCATAACAATATGTCCTGTACTCAACATAAACATCATTTACAATTCTACCACTTATTTTGGGCATTTTAGCAAGCCAGTAATTAACTGAATTTGTCTTATATACTTCTTTATTTAACTTTTCCTCTAACTCGCAAAGAGCATCTGTAGCCTCTTGTAGTGTAACTCCATGCCCTAATCTAGCCTTTCCATATATATCTCTATAAGTGTATCTAGCCATCTATCTCATCCCTCATCTTATCACATTGATAATCTGTCCACTGATACAGGAACAGCACTAGTAACCAATATGGTTCTATATATGACCCTGTAGCTATTGCTGACATGAATACCAGAGCAACTAGACACATATTTACTATACTTAACACCTTACTAAACTTCGTCATTGGCTTTAATCGTCCTTATCTCAATTCTAAGAGTATATGCACACATCAGTAATGCTATGATAGTCCAAATATTTGCAAGCCCCAGAACCAACGTACCGAGGTTTGCTAATACACATGCTCCTAACATTATTACCCATTTCCATTTCATAATCCAGTCCATTATATTTTACCCTTCCCTTCAAGTCTATTTTTGGCATCTTCTAATGATTCAAAACAACATAGTGGTTTATCATTATACCAACAATCACCACATTTACCACTAATTACGTCCTTCTTACACTCTTTTATAATTTCCTTTATTCCACAATTCATATTAACATCCTCCTAAATTAGTACAGTTTATTTTTAAAAGTAGTACAGTTTACACTATTTCCTCTTTGATTAAATAACCCAGTTTAGCAAACAGCACTCTGGCATCCTCAATCTTTTCTAAGTTACCTCTAACTTTTATTACTGGAACAGTTGGATTTATGTCATTTACATCCCACACTATGAACGTCCTCTTGCAGTTTTCACAAGTGAATCCAATGCAGTCTATTTCTTTTATTCTAAGGAATGGACACTCCATTATTTTAATGATTCTTTCATGTGTTTCTAAATCGCATTTGATTTTGATTCTGAATTTTGACATATTACACCTCACCCTTTTGTGGCATCATAAATACTTTACCACCATTCTGCATTACACTAAACATCCTACGAACAACGATTGAGGCATCCTCTACTGTATCATACTTAGCAACATCATACCATCCCTCGTCTATCCATGCCCTTACATAGCCCCCTGTTACCGATACAAACGATGTGCTACCAATTACATCCATGCCATTCTGGGTCAATACAGTTAACATGTTCATTACTTTTCCCCCTTAACTAATCTAAAGTATACCCATTCTTCATCCTCGTTTTGAAATCTAAACTTCAATTCTTGGAACATAGGTCTGTGGACATTCATACCACCTTCTGGTATAACAATGTCATGCTCTGTGATATCAACTAACGGTTTCCATACTCCTCCAATACATACTTCCATTTCAATCACTCCTTTTTTCTACCTTATAATACTATTATACAGTATGTAGAGGGGTTTGTCAACCCCTATTTAACATATTCCTTAGCCGATTCCAACAGTATTTCCTCGACTTTAGCAACCCTCTCAGAACCTCTTTCACAGAATGACTCATATTTACACCTCATACAGTAATGCTTTGCTATTTCTCTTTCCATTATTTTTCCTCCCTTTCTTATCCTTTAATATAATTATAACATGCTTTTCACAGCTTGTCAATGGCTTTCTTGGAATTTTATATGAGCCAGTACCACAATCAAAACACTTGTCACATGTTCCAATAACTCTATTTCTGCAAGAAGTACAAACACAACTTGCACATTTTTTACAACTCATCTATTTCCCAATCTTCTGGAACATCATCAAATGGACAATATGTTGGTATATTATTTACAATATTAGAGAATGGGCATTCTGAACAGTTGCTTAATTTGCAAACTGTTTTAATATCATTCAATGCTCTTATTACTACATGTTTTTCTACCATTAAAACTCAACCTCCTCTACCATATATTCAAATCCATTTGTATCTGGTACTATGAACTCACTTATCAAGTCAATCATTGGAGTTAAATACTCACCCATCATTTCTTCAATTCTTTCCATAACCAACATCCTCCCTTTATTTAATGTATTTCCTTGACTATAATATAATTATACCATAGCCAAGGATGACTGTCAACTACTTTTTCTTCTTTTTCTTAGTTTTCTTTGCTCCACATCCCATTGAAATCACCTCCTTCTGGTTAAATGATTTCCTCCAGCTTTTCAAACTTCTCATTAATTCTTATGAATACTTCATGGTTGTCAATTACATCAGCAACAGCTTTCCTATCTATATCTGGATTTTCTAGACCAATCTTGGCAAGTTCAGCAAACTCCTCCATACTGCTCGTTAGAGCATCTATAGCCACCTCCAGCAACTTACCCTGTTCTATTAACCTCTCAATAAACATTTCCATTTGACTACCCCCTCATCAATTTTACGAACAACATTATCAACATAATCCATATCCATAATCCGCCTGTAATTCCAATCATGAATAAGTGAAAGATAACTTTCAAAAACATATTATTTACCTCCATGTGAAGGTACTGGAACACCAACCCTCTTATCCATTTCCATTATTGCCATGATTGAGTAGTTTGCCATATCCAGAAGGGTATCTCTTACTGATTCACCCTTGACCTCTGCCATACCAGTCATAGTAAGCTGTCTAAGTCTAAGGTACTTGTCGCTAAGTCTAACAGCTATGCTAGTCATTCCATAGTCCTCAAATGTCTTCTCAAACGAATTACCATAGTCTGAGTTCTTAGCTGTGTAGGTAGTGAGCATTTCATCCATTACCATATAGAATCTCTCAGCATTTGTTGGTTCAAAGTCGAGAGCAGTGAATCCAGCACCACATGTCATCTGTTTCTTTTCAGTACCTTCAACACCAACATCACATCTTATCCAACCAATTTCTGGCTCAACATCAGACTGTCCTACCTTTTCAAACCTATCCATTGTGTGGAATAAGTTACCACTTGAATCCTTGACAGCATATACTATGTTGCCATCGAATACTGACACACCCGCAACAGTGTATACAGTACCTCTTATAAGCCTCTCATGGTTTTCTTCGGTGATATCAATGCACTTTACAAAGTCACCAACTTCATATATCTTAACTTCTCTTGATAGTATCTTTAATTCACCCTTCATACAGTTCCAGCTGTTCATACCAGACAATTCTAATTCTGGATGTGTACCAGAGGCATTGTGCCCATCAAAATCCTCAGCAAACTGAACTAAACAAGTTATCTCATCAATTGCCCGAACTATTCCTATTCTATTACCAATACAACCATTTATCCCTTTAACTCTATCCCCAACTCTAAATTCCATAACAACTTCCTCCTTTATTTCTTCTTTTTTAGACTCTACTAAGTTAATACCATAATACCCAATTATGAATACTTGTGGGTCGTCCACTGACAAATCCGATATACCATAAATAAGTTCACTATCTGCATATTTTAATGAATGTGGGGCAATCGCAACCACTTCATAAAACCTTTCTTTATCTGGTGAAGCGTCATTCATAAACCATCCTTTATCGGCTAAATGAGTATCGTACCAATCTTTATAAGTATCGTAAGTTGCTCCAGTATTTACTACTTCTACAATGTCTCCAACTTTAATTCCCACTTTTATATCCTCCTCTATTTTTTCTATATGATGGTCATATACAAAGTAGCAACCATCTACACTATGTGTAAGTTTAGCTACACCATGTCCATCATGACCACCATGCCAACCCTCGAAATCTACCAGTAAGTTACATTCCTCAGTACCATCATCACCCACAACTGTTCCTGTGAATCCATTATACGATGCTATCGATGTTACACCTATTACCTTATCACCTATCTTGAAGTTACTCATTAATAAACCCCCCTAATTTCATTTTTTAATTTTTGTTTGGTTTTCTTTTTATGTTTAAGTGGTGTGTAAACTCCAACACCTCTTTTAACATCATCTTGAGTTCGATTGAATTTACCTTTTCTGTGCATAAGTAGTTCTATACCACTTATTGTACCGACTTTAATTTCTTTCATACATTACCTCCCTTAACCTTATAACTAATTATACCATGCGAGGGGATACTTTGTCAACACTTTTTCTTGGTTTTCTTAAACTTTTCTTACAAACATCATATCTTGGACAGCTTATAACTGCTCTAAATGATTGTTTACATGGATATGGACATTCCATACAATGTTTATTGTACTGTATTTCACCAGCATCATTTGTAAAATATGATAAATCCTCTTTTGGTCTACGTCCCATATCAACACTCCCTCTCATATATATCGTTTTCTTCACCCAACCAAACCATGTCAACTAGTTCATGTCCACAATCTTGACAGACATCATCGAATCCAACCCATCCACATTCTGGACAATTAAAAGCCTCTACAACTTCCTCATAATCACCACCACATTCTGGACAGCAGTTAACCATCTGTATATCACACCCACAACTTCCCCAAAACTCATAGTGACCTATTCCTTCATCCCTCTGACCAGCTTTGCTGAATACCTTATTACAATCTAAACAATGATACTTTGACATAATATAACCTCCCTTAATCAACTCTATAATTTATTATAACATATGTAGGAGGGGCTGTCAACCCCTTATTTAAACATAAACTGAATGAATTTTAAAATGATTACCATAGGCTTTGACTAACCCATCCAATTTCAATTTCATTTCATCTAAATCAGTAGACCCAGAACCCCAGACCTCTTGATATTGGGTATCATACACAAAGAATATAGTCATTATACATCATCCTCCTCAGTAGCTTCAAGTTCCATCAATACCAATTCATCCTCACTGGAACACTCTCCACACAATATTCTTATTTCTTTTGTTGCTCTTACTGACTTACCACACAATGGGCATGTGTACTTCCTTGAACTTGACTTCTTTTTTGAAGATGAATTTTCAACTTTTGCTCTGAACAGTGTAAAGTCAATTCCAGTTATAGTATCAAGGAACGCATTAACCTCTGGAGTAAGCTGTGTGTAAGCCCATCCGTACTTCTGGCTCTGCTCAACGATAAGACCCTTGGACTCAGCCATTGTTTTGAACTTCTTGTTGTGGTATGTGCCACCTCTGGATGTGTCCTGTACACCTATCTGGAGGTTATACAGATGAACCATTTCATGCAGTAGTGTTTCAGTTAATGCCTTGTAACCTCTTGCAGTATGCTCTGCACACAAGTTGATTTCATAGTATCCCTCGTCTGAACCTTCTTCTTGCCATGCTTTCCATGATGTACACCAACCATACGCACCTCTAGTTGTATCTGGGCTAATTGTTATTACTGCTTTCTGCAACTCTCCATTGAAATACTCGTCATTCAAGCTTTTGAAAAGAACCTCTAAATTTTCTATCATTGGTTTTATACTTGCCATTTTATTTTCCTCCCTTTCAACCTTATAATACTATTATATCATGTATAATCTACCATGTCAATAAAAATGTATAAAAAAAGAAGGGGAATTAACCCCTTCAATTATTTACCAGTGCTACCGAATCCACCCATTCTATCCTGTGTCATATCAAGATTGTCAGATTCTACCATTTCCTCATATAGTACAGGCACGATAACAAGTTGTGCTATCCTATCACCTATGCTAATTTGAAAGTCCTCGTCACCCTTGTTCTCTACCATGATGCCTACATTGTTTCTATAAGGCTCATCTACTGTTCCAATGCACTGTCTAGGTACTATACCCTTCTTAGTGCCTATTCCACTTCTAGCAACTATAAATCCAGCAGTATTAGCTGGTAATTCCATCTGGAATCCTAGGTCTATGAATCCAAAACCATGTGCTGGTATGACTATATCTATTGGACTGAATAAGTCTGCCCCAGCATCCGTAGGGTTTGACCTCTTTGGTAATCTTGCGTTCTCCAACACCAACTTCACTCTCATATATTATTCCTCCGTTTTCTGTATTTTTATAACATTCTGATTACTTGAAGCTAATTTAACACCAAATTGTACCCTATCATACGTTAGGTTATCTGCATTGTATCTTCCAGTTTTGATATAATAGTCATCATGGATAGCATTGTCAAGAACCATTCCACCAATGCAAGCATACATCATGTCCTTCTCAGCATAGTCTTTTGGTAATTCCTTGACTCCAACCTTATCACAACAAGCCTTTCCAATAACCATTTCAAACTCACCTAGATTGAGTCCAGTATATATCATTACCTTTAGACCCCTCTCAGATGCCTCTGTGACGAGTTCTATGAGTTCTTCTGGCTGTCTTGACCATTCTAGTCCACCGAGTATAATCCCTTCATTAAATGGGTTCTCCAGCACTTCATCAATGATTTTCGTTGCAGTAGCTTTCTTCGTTTCCATCTTCTTGAGGTCACGATTAAAACATCCTTTGCATTTTAATTTACAGTCTATGGCACATATTAATGCTCCTATCCATGGTGCGTCTTGAGTTCTCTCATGTTCTATATATTTATAACGTATCTGCATTATACAACCTCCAACTTTTTATTCCAAGGTGTCATCAACCCTGTTTTATATGCGTGTTTTACATTTTGACTATGATTACACCACTCCAGATTAGACACATTATTATTGTTTTTATTACCATCAATATGATTTACTTGGTCATAGTTTAATGGATTTTCAATATACGTTTCAGCTACTAATCTGTGAACACTATAAAATTGTTGTTTACCACCATCTTTTCTTAATCCAACTCTAGTATATCCACGATTAGATAGTTTACATTTCATTTCCATTATTATACCTTGTCTATGATAATCATGAGCAAATACTCTACCATCAGTAGTGATAGAGTATTTATTTTCATAACCTTTAATCCATTCCCCATACATTAATCTTCACCAGTAAACTGTTTTCTCTCATAAAACTCTTCCTTTTTACCAGCATTAAAGTTATCTACTTTTCTTAAATAACCAGTTATACGTTGCATGATATCCAACTTCTCACCACACTTAGGACAAATCTCAACTCTATCCTCAATATATCCATGTTCTGGACAATATCTATTTACTGGTGATAGACTTATATATGGATTTCTATACTTAGTTAAACAAGTTTTAACAATATGTTTAGCTTGTTCTCCAGATATTGCACCATCTAAATAAATGTGATTTACACATCCCCCAGTAAACTGAGTCTGTAACGGTTCTTGGTGTGCTATCATATCATTTATAGTAGTTACTTTAGACACTGGAATGTGACATGAGTTTGTATAATATGGGACTGTTTTACCCTGTGTTATTATATCTGGGAATAATTCTTTATCCTTCTTAGCAAGTCTATAACAAGTGGACTCACTGGGAGAGGCTTCATAATTATATAAATGACCAGTTTCTACTTGGAAATCCTTTATCTTATCCAGAATATAATTACCGACTTTTATTGAAAAATCCCTACCTTCTTGTGACAGTATATCCTTACCTAAGAAGTTTTCACACATTTCATTGAACCCAATTATACCTATCGTACTAAAATGATTATCAATGGTACTTACATATTTCATATAAGCTGGTAATAGTTCACCACCTAATATCATATCATTTAAGAAGGTTCGTTTTAATTCAAGACTTTCTTTAGCTAACTCCAATACTAAATCTAATCTCTTGAAAAACTCCTTTTCACTTTTGGACACATATCCAATTCTTGGCATATTAATGGTTACTACTCCAATACTTCCAGTAGAATCACCAGCACCAAACAATCCTCCATTACGTTTTCGTAATTCAGTAAGGTCTAACCTCAATCTACAACACATGGAACGTATATCACTTTCATCCATATCTGAATTTACAAAGTTTGAAAAATACGGATATCCAAATTTACCAGCCATTTCAAATATTTTGTCATTCTTGGGATTATTCCAATCAAACCTCTTACCTATATTATAGGTTAATACTGGATATGAGAATGGTTGACCTTTGGCATCACCCTCTAACATTATCTCAGTGAAACATTCGTTGAATAAATCCATCTCCTTTTGGAAGTCACCATATACTTCTGGTTTATATTTACCACCTATTATTATCTTCTTGTCCAGCATATCTGGGGATGGTGTTATGTCTAGTGTTATATTTGTAAATGCTGGCTCTGCCCCCATCCTAGAATTACTGTTTAATGCAAATATAAAATTCTGTAATTCCTGTTTAACATCCTCTTTGGAAAGGGAATCATAAGCTATAAATGGTGCAAGCAACGTATCAACTGAATTGAACGCAACTGCTCCAGCTTGTTCGTTTTGGTATACTGTAGCTAAATTAACTACTTGTGATAACGCACTCTTAAAATGCTTAGCTGGACTTGATACTGGTATATTACTTACTCCAACAACTCCCATTAATAGAATTGTTTCAAGTGAATACCCAACACAATATAGTGTCAACGCCCCTAAATCATGGATGTGCATTTCACCATCTAAATATGCTCGTTTTATTCTCTTAGGATATACTTCATTCAACCAGTAGTTCTTGGAAACCTCACCTATTATATATTTATTTAACGACCCAAAACTTCTGGGTGCGTTTGAGTTTTCCTTGGTTCTCCAATCTTTGTCGAATAAGTAATCTTCAACTAACTTCTTTGCATCCAATAATTGTTTTTCCATATTATCTTCCTTTCTGTACATACTCTAGGGCTTCTTCAAACAGAAGAATACTCCCATCTTCTAACTCAAGACATGGTGCTGACCTAATGTTCTTTTCAAGTAATTTCCTATAGTCACTTGAAACTTCATATTCAAAACCATTTACATCTAATTCAGATTTTAGAATTCTACACTTGATGCAATCATTACTATATAATATCACTCAATCACCACCTTATATATCTATTATATCACATTACATACCAAATGTCAAGCACATTTTCTTCGCTACTTCAACCATTGTGCCATCACTTACTTTAGTAATGTACTTACCAAATCTAGTCTTATCAACTGTCCTAATCTGTTCGCATAATATGTTGGATGGCTCTCTCAAACCCTCAACTGGAACATGTGTTTCTGTGAATCTCTTTGTAGCCTTTGTGATTGGAAGGACGATGGTAGTAGGGGAAAACTTGTTCCCCCTATCATTTTGGATTACTAAACATGGTCTGTGACCAGCCTGTTCTGAACCCTTCCCTATACCTAAATCCACCCAATAAATTTCTCCCCTTAACACATTAACAACTCCCTTTCGTTTACTATAATATTATTATATCATAGTTTTAAAAGGTTGTCAACATACATCAATCACAATATTTTTTGTATTGCGATTAACTTTCTATTGTCATAATAGACTTAATTGGAACATCTACGGTTTCACTTCCAATTTCATTAAACTCTATGTTTACTGCATCTTCTCCAAAAGTTATTCTATACACTTCATCTAAAACTTCTGTGCTATATAGATATATTTTCATAAAAAAACTCCTTCGCCATTTTTTCACTTCCATATTTCAGTACATGAAGCTGTTGCCCCGCAATTCAAGCATTGATAAGTCGATGTGTAAATATATTTGTTTTGTTTTCCGTTGATATATTTAATTTTTATACTCCCACATTTACCGCAACAAACTATAGTTGCCTTAAACTTTGAGTATTTTGTTAAAAACATAATTAAAAGTATTATTTTTTGCTTAAATATACATTGTTGTTTCGTTTTTCTCACCTCCAATGTCGGACGCAATTTATTCATATAGTTCACTGTCTTAACCATTCTGGAATATCTATAAACTCATTATAAGCATCATATCGAGCCTTGATATAACTCATGTTGACACTGTTCTCATAACAGTAATTAACGAACTGACTATAAAATGCACATGGTGTAAATTCTGGACATCCCCCACGATATACGCAATTTGGAACGAGTACATCAGATAACTGTTCCTCCACATCATGAAGCTTACGTTTAAAGTCCATAGCAGACTCCTGTGCCTCTTTGGTTGCTTGTCTACATAATCGCTTTCTCCAAGCATCTATGAGGTGTTGTGCATTGGCATACCCATCAAAGTTAACTCTCGCTCCCTGTGGTAATTCTGACCTATCAACTCCTGTTCGGTCTGTCCTCTGGGTAGAGATATACTTCTCAAACTTATGCCTCGACCATTCTGTGGATAACCAATATGGCATTGATTTCCAACTCCAGTCAACTGATATAAGCCTTATTGGTGAATGTTCTGATATGAGTAACTTGTAAATAAAGGAAGGGGATGGTTCAACATCCGAATATTCCTTATTTACCGTTGTTCTACATTTATTTTTAGCCATTTTCCATGTGCCTGTTATACCATTAATTATAGTCTTCATACTTCATCCTCCCCAACATATTTCTTAATATAATTTGATACAGTTCTTCTACTAAAACCCATTATATGTCCAATATCTGAATAGTTTAATCCACTATCATATAATTGTATAAATTTGGGAACATCATCTTCTATTGAAACTTTTCTATTATAATTATTTCCAATACAATGTGTAGTTGCTCGTTTAGTTCTTGTACCATAATTATTATTGTATTTTCTATCACACCATTCTAAATTATCAATCTTATTATTTGTTTTAATTTCATCCTTATGGTTGACCTCTGGTAAGTTATTTGGGTTAGGTATGAAGGTTTGTGCCATTAATCTATGCAATCTATGTCTTTTATGTTTACCATTTTTAAATAAGTTTACATATACATATCCCTTTTCACAAATATTAGCTTTTACAATTCCACCCTCTTGTAATCTCCAAGGATTGATTTTAATTATAGTTCCATCTTCACATATATTATATTCTGACTCATATCCAAATAATGGTTTAGTCAATATCTTTAGCATAAATTCTCACCGACTTTCCTTGTATCGTCTTAGGTTTAGAGGTTAATCCAAACTCCTTCTTGATTTCCTTGCTAAAATTAAGCTTTTTAACTGGCATACAGCCATTCTGAGTACACCAAACTTGATATGCAAGGTATACGTCATTTACACTTTCGTTCTCTATTGAAGGTTCACTTTCAAACCATTCAAGGATGTTGTTATTGAGTTTCATATAGTCAGCTTTTTCACCTTCACCCTTATCAGATTTAGTGAATTGTCTGTTGTATATGACTCTTTTAAGACCCTCTATTGCCAACTTTAACATATACTGCATAGCTTCATCTGCCATCAATTTGTCTTCTACAAATGGGTCATAGTCAGCATCCAGCTTTGTAAACTTGGCATTGAACGGAAGTATGACTATTCTTCGTGTGAATCCATCAGACTTATCATGCACTTGTGGAAGTTCATTGGCACAAAATATCTGTGTGGCATAACATTCCAACTCAAAGGGTTGTGCGTATTTTCGTTGCACCATAAAAGATTCTCCAGTAACCACTTTTTTGAATACGGAAGAATTTTCCAAGTATTTGGCAGATATATCATCACCGATGTTAGCCAGTTTGTTGTACAACTCTGCTGGCTTGAAAGTTTCTTCAAGTTCTCGCAAGTCCAAAGAAGTATAGTTTTGTTTTCCAAGCAATCTTTTAATGCAATTGAGAATCGTTGACTTTCCATTACTACCCTCTCCTGTTAGTATAAAACATACTTGCATTGAATTTTTACGATACAGAGTATATCCAATAATTTCCTCCAACAATATCCTTATCTGCTTATCATAACAGCACACCTTATCAAGTGTTTTATCCATCTGTTCATGGTAGGCATCTGGATTGTAGTCATGGTCAATCCTGTTATTGATTATCCATTTAGGAGAATATGGAAATTCCTCTCCTGTTTCTATGTCCAATATAGTGTTCTTTAAACCAACGTATCTTGGATTTGCGAACTCACCTCTTAACGCACATTTCAAGCCAATATACTTGTAAACTTCCTTTCGCTGGGCATCCTTCAAACTTGGGATTTTGTCAAGCATTATTTTCTCAAACTCATTTGGGTCATTGGAATACAGATGGTCTTTGGTATATATGTGTGGCTGGTTATCTATCATGAGTATATTGCAATTTGTCAACATATAATTACCAAATCTATCGTGCATGAATGAACCCTTATCTGTGTAGAATAACTCCTCTGAAAAAGCCTCATCCCTCGTTATGGTATCTATCTCTTTATCGTCCAATGGTTCATAAAGTACATACTTATTGATTATCTTTATTGTTCGCCTTATATCGTCCTTGGTGAAATTGTGTGATTGTAATGTCAAGATATAATTGAATAATGTCTGATTTCTGGAATTGCATTTTTTAAGGTCATAATCAGTTTTACCAATAGGTCTTAGGAAAGCTGGTAATACATCGAGTTCTGGATAAGTCTGTAGCCATTCTCTGAGTACAGTTTCTTTGGTAACACTTACCATTTCCTCTCCATCGACAATCCTTACATCCTCTCTATCTCTGGTTATTTTCAAAGGTATAACTCTATTCTTTATACCCAATCCAATATCACAAGATAAGCCTATGGCATTGAAAACTCCTACACTCTGGGACTTAATCCAACCATCATCCATGAAATACAGATGGACTCCTCTGCCAGTTTTCAATATATCACAACGCAATTTATATGATGCCACTATATCTAAAACGATTCTAGCACTACCCTCATCATCAAAGTCAAGTTGTATTATATCCTCTCTCAAAACCCCAACATAATCTCCTGTTGTTGGTGGCTCGGAGAGGATTTCCCCTGTCTTAACACTAGACAAGGGCATTTTACCTTTACTTGGAATATATCCTTTAAAAAGGTTCATTTAACCACTCCCTCCTGTTCACTATAATACTATTATAGCATGGTTGGTTGTTCTTGTCAACCCTATACGAAATCTTTTATTCTGTCTTTTGCCAAGTCTATATACCACTGTTTATCCAGTTTTCTGGGAATTGGCATAGAGGTTATATCCTCATTGATTATAAAGCATCTATCTGGTGTTCCAGCAGTCTTTTGTAGATTACCCTTCTCCTTGTGAATCTTGTACAATGTTCCATCTTTTGAATCTAAACTTGCAAAACAACGATGAACCTTTCCAAATACTGGTTCTCCATTGTATACTCCATGAAGGAATTTGTTGGATATCTTTGTAATTTTCTGGAAGTCAATCAACTTATCAGATGCCATTATAGTTTGCTCTACTGGTATACCTTTTACAAAATATTCCACTATTGCCCTATTAACTATTGGAAGGTCATTATCCAGATAGCTTAACTGCTTTACCCATGCTCCCTTGCGTTTGAACTTCTCATACAATACACCATTCTTCTCATAGTATAAGTCACCCTCTGGAATGATTATATAGTTGTTAACATCCTTCTGGACAACTTTGCGATACATGTCAAACTCCAACTCCATCCTAGTTCTCTTTGTCCAGTTATTGCATATTTCTATAATCTTATCCTTATCTGATTTATCAAATAACTTAACCAAGATACCATCTGTGTTGCTCTGTATCAACTCACAATGCCCTTCTAACTTATCTATCAAGTCTATGAGTAGCAACTGTCCACCAATACATACATTGTTAGCCTGTCGAGGGTCATATAATGCGTTGTACTGGTCTTTAGATGCTCCAAACGTACCATTGAGTACAATCTTCCTAGGCTGTTGTCTAGGGTCTTTACGAGCCTTCATAATCAATCTCTCGTCACGAATCTGTCGGTACTTCCTTGGATTGGCTACATTTCTGGATAGAAAGTCATACTCTATCATCAATGCTGGATAGTACGAACTTACGTCAGCCATAAGATAATATCCTTCACCATAATACTTATCAACACTACCATGAAGCCCACCAATACCTAGCTTATGTGGAACACCAGCAATCGTTGTTTCCAGACTCATGGTTTCATAGTTACGTTCCTCTGTTGCCCACTTAACATACCAGTCAGCAATCCAACTATACTTACCTAAATCCTTTGTATCTGGAAGAATGATATCAAACTCATCTTTATATACCTTCTTTACTGCTCCAAGAATCTTAGCTGACAACTGAGCCTTAGTCCTTGACACCTCATAAGATGGTAACTTAAACTCTCTTATAAGACCCATGTGCGACTCAAATTCTTCACTGGTTTCCACGAACACATGAAATGTTTCCATGACATCATGCTTACAGTATGAAAGTACACTTTCAATTTCCTTCTTTGTTAGTGGTCTGTCGATATCCCAAGGCACCGAACTCTCTCTGATATCGTGTCCCATAAATGCTTCAAGTTCTTTCAAACCTCTGAATCCAACTGAGCAATCATAGTTCATTATTGGAAACTTATTAAGCAATTTGGAAAACTCAAAACCCTTCTTACCATCACGAATCAAGTGATTGTTCATATCCCAAGCTGAGAAATCGCATAAAATTGCTTTGAGTATATATTGGTCGTAGTTTCTACTGTTATACCCAACCATTATTCTATGTTTATAATATTCATAGAATTTTTCTAGTTTTGATTTATCGTTGTGTATATGATATATTTTTCTAGTTTTAGTGTCCAACCAGCATACTACCCAATCGTGTTTAAATACTTCGAAATCATATATTAACATGATATAATCCACTCCCCATATTCAAATATATTGCCGTATCGTTTTTTTCGAGTAACGCACCAATTTTTGGAAAACCCAAAATACTTAGATAACTCTGTTTGTTGTTTAAAAAATAATTGTTCATCTGTATGCTTATTTGTAATACTACATTTACAACCAAACGAACCATGTTGTATTGAGTGTATTACATTCTCATATTGTGTAATTATTTCTAAATTATATAAACTGTTATCTTTACGATTAGAATTAATATGATTAATTACCTTATTCTTTGGAATATTTGAAATAAATGTTTCAACCACTAATCGGTGAATACGTTTGGTTTGTTTTATGTTTTGTTTCATTAAAGTAATATATAAATATCAATCTTTGTCTTCAATTGGTTGTAATATTCGCTCTTTACCATACTTTAAACTTTTAACTACTCCAAAGTTACTAACTTTATAATCACCTTCATAACCAATTACATCTTTCCATACCTCTGTCACATTCATCAACCCCTTACTGTTCATAATACTATTATATCACTTATATGTACACTTGTCAACTACTATTTTTGAGGAAAAAAATAACCACGCAATAAAGCATGGTATGTAAGGGAAGTTGGGAAAAAACAAAATCATAGTCAGAAAGGGGAGGAAACTAACTATGAAAAACAAAAACCAACTTCCTTGGCAAAGGCTAAAGGAATCGAACCTCTGTGTGTGGATTTGGAGTCCACCATTTTACCACTAAACTAAGCCCTCATATTGTGTATATTCAACCCATCGAAAGGTGCTGGGACGCATCCCAAATAGCAATCAAACTGAATAGGTGACATATACTTCCAAGACTACTCACTAGTTTTCATCAAGGACTCTTTTGTGTCAGTTTCTTTACTTGCTCATTCACATAGATAATGGCAAGACCCACTTGGTTGTTGAGGTAGGCTTTGAACCTACATAACCCCAGCTTCAAAGGCTGGTGACTTTACCAGTTTGTCTACTCAACATTATTGGTAGGAGTAAATAGATTTGAACTCTTGGTCTATCGGTTAAAAGCCAAGTGCATTATCCAGCTATGCTATACTCCTGTATACTCACCATTCCCTCAAAAGTTTACGGTGACAACCCAACGCATGGAGGTGAAGGTCAGAATCGAACTGACAACCTAGTCATTACAAGTGACTTGCTCTACCATTGAGCCACAACACCATATTGGAAGGAGATAAGAGATTTGAACTCTTGAAACTAGGTTTGCAATCTAGTGTCTTAACCACTTGACGAATCTCCTATGTATGGTGGACAATGCAAGGGTCGAACTTGCAACTTTCGGTACTTCACACCGACACTCTGCCAATTGAGTTAACTGTCCATGTATGATGGGAGAGGGGAGGATTGAACTCCCATTATCCAATATCATTACTGCTCTCGTCAGAGGACTACTCTCACCATGTAGCACACGATAAGGTTCGTGCGTAAACCCCACCATTCTTACTATTGGAAGTTTATGGTGACAACCTACTATTGGCGACTCATGAGGGAATTGAACCCTCGCTACTTGATAGACAGTCAAGTGTACAGAAACCACTACACTAATGAGCCATGTATTGGAGGACTCGCACCCCCTTGTCTTCTATCTTAGAAAGGGATGTCACCATCATCCTCGCTAATTACTACTTCATTCAAAACCTTAACTTCTGGATACTTCATTTCAAGGTCATTCTTTCTGTATGAAAGCCTTATCTTGAATACTTTTTCAGAAAACTCTGGAATAACTTTTCCTTCCATGTCAGCCAGTGAAGCTACCAGACCACCCAACGCACCAAGTGATTCGAACTTAATTTCCTCACCCATTATTACTGATATATCGGCAACAGCCTTTGCTACATTCTTAGCAGTCATATCTGGATAGTTGATGTTCTGTAACAGTACATTGTAGAATACAATCCTGTTATTCATCAATCTGAATCTACCCTTCAACATTGGAAGACCCTGTTTGGACTCTCCAGCAATCAGTTCCTCTAACTTAGCTTCATAATCACCAGCTTCAAGTGGTGTGAAACTATTCTTTACTTCCTCAACCTCTGTCGCATCTACTATACCATCAAATCTTTCCCATAAACTCATACTTTATTACCTCTCTTTACTTTATTATTTGTTTTATGAAGGGGAGGAAATCTTGTTCCCTCAACCCTACATATTTATTATAACAGATTTAAACTACTTTGTCAACACCTTTTTACTAAAATTTTTCGTGTTCTACCATTCTTTTGAACGCAAGTGACTCACCGATTTCTTCAACGTCCCTGTCATCTGGATGTCTAAGTGATACACCAAACGCACCTTCAACACAGATTGTGTATCTACCTATCTTGAAGAATGTTGCTCCAAGAGCATCTTTAACCATAAGAACTGGTTCTTCAACTACTGGTGTTATTGGCTCAACTACTGGTACTTCAACTTTGGCTTTTTCTACAAGGTTAAATCTTGCAGACTCAACTCTATACTCTCTACCAATCTGATTAGGATATTTTTCCTGTTCAAGAATTTCAACCATAATGTCACCATCATCAAACAGTTTAGTAACCTTTCCTCTTGTCATAGCCTTTGTAGTATATCCATATATACCAGACTTGCTATTTCCAGTTACTATATCACCAACTTCAAACTTCACAGCAACTACCTCCTCAACAATTTTAAAATATTTATCGTTAACATCGTAGGTGTGACCAATATAAACTGTTGATTCTTTGTGTGATACACACTCTATTTTCATAGTATCACCATAATCATCCTCATCATGGATGTCAAGCACTTTGAATGTTCCCTTATCAGTAGTTATGCTGTATTCTTCTATTGCAAGTTCAGTACCAGTTACGATATCACCAACCTTGAACTTCTTAATTTCTTCGAACATTGTGTCTACGAAATTCCAACCACTACACTCTGCTACACGATACTTGTTTGCACTGGTAATACTTGATATGGTAACTTCTTTGCCAGCAAACTCCACCATTTGATATACCACTGAGTCACTATTGCCTAACTCCTTTGAATTATAAGTTTCACCTATTTTCAAATCCTTTTTTACTACTACCTTGTCGCCCACTTTAAATTTCATACTAAATACCTCCGTTTATTTTTTTTTATTTATTAGGTTGTTTTCAACCTTATATACTTATTATAACATGGTTTGATTTACTTGTCAACTACTTTTTTAAATTATTTTTGAAATAATGAAACTATTCTTCCATCCTGTGCATAAACCTTCCAACCATCATTCAGCATATCTGTATATTGGTTTGGGTCAGTTACAATGAATGTCTTTACGATATAGTCTGGAATAATCACTCCCATATATATCATTATAACACCAATAATACATATTGTCAAGCATATTAATGATACTTTAACTGATTCCTCTGATAGTGCGACTATACCAATAGCCAATGAACCGATTAATAATATACCACCTAATATTACCAATGCTAATTCTAATCCACTTTGAGTTGTAAATACTTGTATTAATTCCATTATATTTCCTCCTTAATATATGTTGCTTTCATATCAGCAAAATGCAAATACATAGCTAATGGATACTGTTCAAAGGCTGTTCCGAGTGTAAGCCAGTCTTGCTGACCCACAAATGCCCCCATGTGCCACCTTATAGCCATAGACTCTTGAATATCAAGTTTCAAAAACTCAAGTAAAAGAAATACTGACTTTTCTCCATGACCAAATGGTAGTTTATCGTCAACTTCATAATATGGAACTTTCTCCCATTTACCAGTAACCTCATTCTTAACATTTCTGGATGACACCTTGTAGAATCCAATCTTGCATAAATCATGGAACAGTGCCACAATCGCAAGAGTTTCATCTGGATATCTACCAAATAAATCATGTTTAAGATTTTTAAATACTTTGATACAATGGTATACAAGTCCACCTTCTTCTGAATCATGATATCTGGTAGATGCTGGAGCAGTATAAAAGTCTGACTTGGATAGTCTTTCTAGTAACTGCTCAATACCTTCTCGCTTGATATATGTTCTACACAATGATTCAAATTCAGCTTTTAGCTGTGCTACATTGTGTGACATTACGATATGACCTCAATTGGATATCCTAGGTTAGCTTCAATCTCAGCTATGGTCAGTTTCTTTACTTTAACTAGTTTCCAACCCTCTAACTCAATAAATTCATCAAGGGTTTTAAATGTTGATGCTTTCCAAGGCATTCCATCCATATCACAGAACCCCTTATCCATGTTGTACCTTAAATCATTGTGGATATAAGTTTTACCATCAATACTGGCTCTCACTAACATATCAAATGTGTTCATAGTTACACCTCTCTCTTTACAAGATTAAACTCATATTCTGATTTTGGATAAAATTTGCTTGGAGAACCATAATTTAGTATATCTATAACTAATTCACCAAGTGTGTTACAATTAGCAGATTCAAACGCATAGTTTTCGCCAGAAATACCCTGTAAGAAATGCTTTCCAGCCCTCTTAGTTATGATGAAGAATTTAGTACCAAGACATGTGAAGTCAATTTGTACTAAGTCACCTACTTCAACTTCTGGATTTACTTTACCTACTTTTCCAACATTAATATTCATTAAGTACCCTCCCTTTCAACCTTATAATATAATTATAACATGGATATTATTCTTTGTCAACAACTTTTTTTGATTCATCCCAACCAAATATCGACTTGTCGTCTTCACAACGATTTTCACATTCTTTACAATTGAAATTACATGGATTAAGTTTATCTGGATTTTCCCAATTCAATTCTACTTTATCACTCATCATTAATCCTCCAATATTGTAATATTGTGTGCAACTATTATTTTATATATGAAATTATCTCTACTACAACTTATTAATTGTGCTCTACACCGTTTGGCACTAATTAATTCTGTGAAACACGACCTTCCACCACTCCTACCGCTTACAGCATATCTTATAAATCTATCATCACTATCAAATATACCAACTAAAAATAATTCATTCATTTAATATTCCCCTCCTATTATTTCATCCAATGATATGATTGGTGTTGCTTTACGTTCTGTTATACAAGCTGAACATATACCACAACCTACTGGTGTATCAATACCCTTCTTAACCTTGTAGAACCTCTCTACGTTGCTCTCAACTCCATATAAAGCTATATTGAGTATGTTCTGTGGAATCTTGACAATTACTGAGTTGATTGGATTCTCCTTGGTAACAGCACAAATATAACAAGGCAACTGTTCACCAGTATTTTGTCTAACTAGTTCTTGGTAAACTGCCATCTGGATATCATATCCCCACTGTGTTATAAAGTCGTAATAATTACCATATCTGTCAGTTACAGTACGCATAACCTTTAAATCATTTATGGCAATATGTGGAGAATAACTATCCAGTTTACCTTTGAATGGTATTCCAGCAATCTCTCCAGTCATTATGGTTTGCTTATCTCCAGACATGAACTGCTTGAATACAGGGTCTGCATCTATATACTCGCATATCTTGTCAGCCAATACAAATTCAGCCTTTAAGCCACCTTTACTAGCACCTCTTGTGGATATGAGGTCGGGGTGTTCCTCTTTGAATTTATCCAGAGTACCCTCAACATACGCATCAACATAAGAGCCAATGAGCATATCTTTTGAAGGTTCTGACTTAAATCCTTGGAGTCCCAGTTTTTCACATTTCTTAAAGAGTTTGTAAGAGGACACTGACATAAAGTGAGTATCCTCAAAATAATTCTCGGCTGTTAAGATGTCCATAGAATCACCTTCTCTACCATATTTATGAAAGCTAGTCCCATTACTGGGAGATAAAGCAAGAATATACCTATTGCCTTATCCCTTGTACCTTCTGTTATACTCATGACATAGTTGTATGATGCCCCAAATATAACGAACACATATAGTGCCAGTATGAATGTTGCCATTACTTAGCACCTCCGTATGGATTAAGGGGCTCTGACTCTTTTAGTGACTCTGTAGACACATCGTACACCTCGTCAGTTGTCTGTAGACCCATCATGATTTCTGGACAATAAACTCTTGCGAACCACGCATAAGCCCTATAAGCAAGCATAATCTCTGGCATGGTCTGCCATTTACTACCAGTTTTCTGATACCAACCTTCCTTTTTGGCAGTAGCAATTGTTACAGTACCACCCTTCATGGTCTGACCATTGGACACTCTCTCAACAGTTACATACGCACCATGAGTATCCTTACCTTCTTCACCAACATAATGCAAGGTTACGTTTCTGAATTGTGGATTTGACCTTATCATTGAAGCCATAGCTTGTCCACTCCATGATGGCTTACCCTGTATGATATGAAGGTTCTGCATGACCATCATAACGGAAACACCCATTCTGGATGCCATGTCCATAGCTACAAAGCAGTTCTCAGCCCTGTGTTGGTATGCTACTGGCACTATTGTTGACTTCGACAAGGTAGATGCCATTTCCATCAACTTCTCTATTGGAAGGACTTCTCTGGCAACCTCTATTACCTTCTTTGGATTCTTAACTTCAACTCCAAGACTATCTGGTACAATTACTTCCATCTTTTCTTCCATTATTTTATCTCCTTAGTCCATGAGTCATCTATTGAGTATATACCACATTCACCATCAACTACTACTTTACCATGACACTTATCTACCCATGACCTATGTGCCATATAATGAGCATATCCAGTTTCTTTTATGAACAATTCAGCATCAAATACTCTGGTAGACTTTAATTCCCATATAAGTTCCATATCATTGATATCGAATGAGAATAACTTATATTTAGAGTCTGGTCTAAACACTTTAACGATATCAATATCATCACCACTCTGAGTGTCAAGATATCTTTCTAACTGGTGTAGGTAAAGATAACTCACTCCATTACTGTCTATTACTACATCCTCAAAACCACTAACACCAGTATTGAGCATTACTTTTCTAATTCCACCATTCCTATACTGTACCAAGTCACCAGTTCTTAAATCTTCCTTTTTCATATTACACTACCTCCCAATCTTTACTATACTTTAATTATATCACATATAAATTATACTGTCAACACTTTTTATTAAAATAAATTAAATTGTAAAAATATGAATGTTGCAAACGATATTGCGAACATAAATAAATGTTCAGAATCAACCACTACCTTATAGTGTATTCTACCAATTATACATATTCCATAAACTAAGCTTAATATCAATGATACAAACTTTAACCCTATTAAAAATGACATTTTACTTCCTCCTTTGAAGTTAACTTTTCAAAATGATATATACTATTTGTAGTTTCTACTGTTACTGAACCATCATCCTCATACCACTCAACTACTCTACTTGTTGTTAATATTCCCTCTACTGGCAATGATGCTATAAATGTCATACTACAATCACGAATCAATGGCATTATTTGACCCTCCATACCTATCCTGTGTTGTACATCGGGTCTAGGTGTAATACCATCCTTTTCAAATATATGAGTTATACGTTCCATTATACACACCCCAATATCTCAAATTCACTTATACATCCGTCATGGATTGATTCATTCAAGTCATCAATCATTTTAATCTTACTTCTAAATCTACCATTGGCAGTTGAAATTCCATTTATATTTTTAAGACCTATTTTACAACTATCATCTGTATTTAATATATAGTACACATTACCAATTTGCGACCAGTTAATTTTTATGATTGAACCTACTTGTAAATCAGTATACTTTATCATATTACTTCCTCCTTTTTAATTCCTCCATGAGTTCATAATACATGAGCCTGTATATTAACTCTGGACTCTCTTCTTTTGTTACAAACCATACAGGGCAGTTATATCGGATGTTCCAAGTGAGCAAGGATGCCATCATCGACCTAGGTGGGAACTGTGACCTATATGAACCGTTTTTAACTTTCTTCCATGTTGCGTCCTCAATGACCAAATGAATCCTTTCATCCACAACCCTCTCAAATTCCCTAGCGAATCGCTCTCTTCCAGAAGTAAAATTTCCAGCAATCTCTGTAAGACTGTTTTTCTTCTCTATAAGGACTTTTCTATCCATGTTGAGTTCTGGGTAGTTAGGGATTACAAATGAATAATCTGCCGTATCAAGCTTGGAAACTTCATATGGTATATTATTTTCTTCCAAATAAGCTATAATGTGTTCATTCTTTTTCTCTCTTGTGTCTATCACCACCCTTATGTCTTTAAGTATATCACTTATTTGTCTATCAGTCAATACTTTTACACCTCTTTTTTCTAGCTATTTTAGATAACCTTGTACCATATACATTATTATAGGCTTGTGTACACCATTCTAAATTACTCACATGATTATTGGTTTTAATTTCATCCTTATGGTTTATTTGTGGTAGATTGTAGGGATTTGATATAAATGCCTCGGCTACTAATCTATGCACTAGACATCGTTTAATCACTCCATTCTTAGATAATGCCATATTACAGTATCCATTTTTATGAATTATAGGAGTCATTAGTTTTGGTTTACTACCACCTCTCCATTTAAGAGATAGTATGTTTCCAAAATTACTTACTTCATACAATCCTTCAAATCCCTTAATAGGTTTCCATTCTTCTGTCAAGGGTAAATTCCTCCTTTTTCTTCTTCAATATTCTATATACTGTATTTGGTGTGATTCCCAGCATTTTAGCTATTTCCTTGTTCTTGAATCCTTCTGACTTTAGTTGTAATATTCCAGTATCATCTGAATCAATCCAATCCTTGATTGCCATAAACTCCTCTACATTAGTGGGACATTCAGAGTCATGGACTCCCTCAGTGAACCTTACACTAACACAATCCCTCTTTTGGGTCTTACTCTTAGTCCATTCTCTGTTTATCATCCAGTCAGCCCTCTGCTTGAATATAGTTGATATAGCACCCTTCTCTGGATTGTAGAACATAACTGCTTGACATAATTCTATTGCCAGCATATCATACCAATCGGCTTCATTAAGATGTCGCATATTAAGATACCAATATATGAGATTATGATTATCTGCCACTAGCTGACTTTGTTCTGGTGTTAACTTTGTGCGTTCAATATAAGGTTGGTCACACCCACTAAGTATGTTGCATACTGTGGATACAATTTCTTCTGCTGATGTTTTAATGGTACTCATAATAACCTCCTTTATAATTCTTTGTCTTAATACAATTATATCATATCCAGCAACCAAAGTCAACAATTACTTTTGCGTACAACCATTAAATCAAGTTGTAATGCCAACAAATCGCATGGTTGAGCCATTCATGTGCTAGGAATTACGGGATTACAGGAATTTGCTATTCTACTCTTATTCTATACTATTATAATACTTTATTTATTAAGAAAAAGGTGTAATTAGTAATTTATATATAACAAAGTGAGTCATATCAAGGCTTTCAGAGATTACAGGTTTGGTCATCTGTGGATAACTTCCTGTAATTTTCCTGTAACCTGTAATTTATATGAATATTCAGACTATTCAGATTGTCAGATTATGTAATCATGATTTGTAAAAATTAATAAAATGTTAACATATATTTGAATCTTTATTTTCAATGAAGGTTATAAAATTTGAAAGGGGTTGAATTTTTTGAAAGTAGATGGGGTTTTATTTTTTGAAAGTAAGGTTATAAAATTTGAAAGTAAAAAAAGAGTGCATTTCTGCACCCTAATTTCTATTGGTCTTTGTATCCAGTTCCACTTGCTGGATTATTAATTATACCAGCAGATATGAAGAACGAACATATTAATTGAACTAATAAATCAAACTGCTCTGGAACTATGTGTACTCCAAGATATGGTAAGAAGAATCCTACTATACCAAGAAATGCAACCAAAGAACCATAATTCATAAATCTTTTAATAAACTCTTGCATCAATTAAATCACTCCTTAACTCTTTCAGTTGGTAGTTCCATGAGTTTATCCATTAGGTCATGAACAACTCCGTTGCCACCTAGATTATAATATTGTTCAGCTAATTGCAATACACTTTCCCTACCATATATTGGACAGAATCCTTTTTCCATATAATGATTATATGCTTGTATTATTCTATCCCTTAGTAGTGCTTGTACTCCAAGTTTAATAGCTTCTTGTTCATTTACTTTTTTTCCCAACTTCCTTATGACAAATCCCATACCAGTGGTAATTAAACCAAATGCAAATTCAACCCAATACTTAGTGACCCATTCTGGCATTGTTATTACTTCCTTTCAACTACCTCAAATGGATAAAGGTATACAATTTCAAAATCCTTTCTCCTACAAGCCAAAAATCCATCTTCGGTTTCAGCAAGAAATACTAACCAATCTTTGGAAAGTATGTGTTCAACTATCATACCCTGTTTCATATTAACACACTCCTATCTAGTTAACCAGAACCAAGTACCATATCTAACGATACCATCTGGCTTCAAATTCTTTGACCTTTGGAACTCAATGACTTTTGCTTTTGTCTTAGCCCCAAATATTCCATCAGTTCCAAGTCCACCAAGTCTTTTCTGCATTAGTGTTACAAAGTAGTTGTGACTATCTTCTTTTAATACAATCTTAGACAAAGCCTCAAGAGTATGATTGCCAGCAATACCATCTACTGTTAATTTCATATCTCTTATATCCCTAAGTCCAACACCATTACATTCAGCTTGTAAATCCATTACGAACTGCTTTATTGAATATGAAGTTTCAACTTTAGGAACTTCGACAGGCTTTACAGGAATTTCAACTTTGCAATAATCACATATACCATGTGCCACTGCCCTAGCTAAATCATCCTTATGTGCCTTGAAGAAAGCAACATCGTCTGCGTTATCATGGAACAGTAACTCAATTAATCCAGCTACTCCAGTTGTCTGATTCAGTATACCAAGGTCAGTTCTACGAGCAATACCTCTATCAGTAGTAGGTGTCATAGCAGACACTCTATTATAAACAGCAGTTATAAATGATTTACCAGTTGTACTTTTATACAATCCAGTACATCCTCTACCACCACCAGCATCCGTATGAATGTCCAGTATAAGTGTAGCACCAAGTTTATTTGCTTCTGCTATAGCATTTGAAAGTGTTAAGTTAAACTCACCAAGATGAACTCCTTTAAATAGTCCAGTAGACTTTAAAATTTCAACAACTTTCTTTGCTACATAAAAGGCATTTTCAGCCTCAGTACCATACCCAGCAACACCCACATTAGAGTGCTGATGGGATGGATTAATATATAATATTTCATTTACCATTATTAACCATCCTCCATCAAATTAATTAATCTGTTCTATAACAGAAACAAGTAGTTATCAGTGTATTACTACCACCATTAACTTCCACTGTACCATCTGTTCCAACTTTTATTCTAGCACCACCATAGTCACCAGAACATCCAGAAAAGTTTTGAACTTTGGTTGGTCTATATCCACTAGGCATTGTATATATAACAGCACCAAGAGTACCACTTTTTATAGCACCTCTAACCCAAACAACTCCATTACCATCTTTTTTATAAGCAAATGAACCATTTAAAGTATCATAAGCTACCCAACTATTCGATAGTGTTGGTGTTGCCCATGCTTCTGTAAAGTTTACTTTTGCATCCAAATCAAATATTGCAGTTTCAATTTTATTAAGGTTGCTTGCATTTACTGGTGTACCAGCCTGTGTAACCGTACCGGGATTTGCAGTTAATGTTATATCTCCAGTAACCGCACCAGATGCAGTATATTTTGTAGGATATTGAACTACCCTATCTATCCATGTTGTTTTAGTATAAGCCATCTAACATTCCTCCATTATAAAAATATTGTTGCACCACAATTGAATGTGCCACAAGGTTTCATACTCAATTCCAATCCATCTACTAATACTTTTAGATTTGCAATTACTTGTTCAATATCATTTGCAACTTGATAATCCATAACCCTAGACCCAACAACTAGTGTTGGATTATTAGGGTCATCATAGAAACCATCAATTATTGCTTGAATATTATTTTTCAATCTATCTATATCTGCAAGAAGTGGAACATTTGCTGTACTCCAAGAACCATGAACTGTAATACTAATATCATATCCATAAGTAGCCAACGTAGCTACTAGAACATCAATGTTATCTTCTATTCTATTTATATCTCCTGTGTTCCAACTTCCTTTACTTGTTCTATTTGTAAAAAAAGTTTTTTCAGCAGATGATAAATTATCATAACCAACAATTCGTATCTTATTTATTATTGATTTTATATATTCAACATCTGCTAAAGTCCTATCTGTCACTGGTTCTATCCATGCCATAAACTATAACCCCTCCTACTTATTATAACCGATTGGAAGTATAAAACTCTGTCCACAATTAAAAGTTCCAGAAGTATTTATAACAGTTGTAAATAATCCTTTTGCCATTAAAATTTTAGTCTTACCTTTTAGAGCACCATTATATGATATTTCATTATAGAATATAGTACCATATAAATTCTTAGTAAGAAGTGTATCAAATACAATGTTATCAGTAATATCAATTTCTGGAAATCCTCTATCTTCAATTTCATATTGATTACTACATGAAGCATAATCTGCTATCCATTTTGTAAATAAATCAGCATGAGATTCTGTAGAAACTAGTTCATTTTTTATTGGACATCGTTCTCCATTTGATTGATATTCATATGAATACGCTCTTTCAACAGTTATTAATTTTTTACCTTTAATGGTTAAGGTTCCAGTTCCATTTATAGTAGCCCTATATAGAGTATCATAAATTTCTTCATTTGTAATAGTTAATCCAACATCAGATACATTTACATCTGTGAAACCATCATATCTATATTCAAATATAGTTGGTGTGGTAACTGATATACTTTCATCAATAATTGTTGTTTCAGTTGATTCTTTTGATATTATATTTATTGCACTATCTACACCTTGTAACTGAGGATATTTAGTTATTAATGGTGGTTTCATCATATCGCTAAAAGTTAATGAAAAATCTTCTGATTCTAATTTTCTAGGTGATATAATTATTTTACCATCTCTATCAACATCTAATACACACATTCCAGCATTTGCTATTAATTGCAATAATTGATTTATTGGAATATTGGGTAATGGAGAAGTTGTTTGTATACTTAACGCATCATAATCTCCTAATATATATGAGTAATCTGTATACAACGAATTTATACCTATAAACTCTATTACTAAACTTAATAAAGCATGAAGTGACCAAGGATTGTTGAGATATTTACCATCAGTATATTCCTGTGTTAAAAATGCAAGCCTTGACGAACTCTTTATAGTAACCGTTGAAATTGAAGACTGTGAGTCAACTGATATATCACCAGTTGTAAAATATTCACTACCTTTCATCCATTCAGTGATATAAGTAGTATCACTTAAAAAGTCAGAATTATTTGATAATTGAACTATAACATCTTTATACTTTCTTCCATCAGTATAATAATGCCATACTTTTATATCATTTATATTATAGAAATCTCCTAAATCTATCTGTATCCACTGTAAACCAGTATTTGGATTACTTGTGGACTCTGTACCAAGAATATCATCTGTAATTCTAGAAGGAACCGTAAACGCACAAGAACTACTTATTACTTTTCCACTAGCTAGATTTGTACTACCAGTTTCATTACTATATACTTCCACTTCAACGTAGTGATTATACGCATTAGCATAACTACCATTACTATATAATCTTACATATCTTGCATAAGTTGGAACTATTGATATATCTTTTCCAAGTGAAGTTTCAACATATTCTAAATCAGTACCTATACCAAGTCCAGCACTATTATCAGTGTCATTGTTAAATACAGTCATTACAGTATTTATATCACCAACATCATATCCATAATAAAATCGTACCCTCTGTTTATCAGATAAATATTTATATAAACTTGAATCATCATCTGGATTGAACTCTTTATTTATATCCAAGAATGTGAAATCAAAATCAAATACTGGTAGTTTAGAATCAACCAAGTCAACATCTCTTTTCCAGTTACAGTCAGTTATAACAGTTGAATCAAACTCTTTAACGATTCCAAATATTATTTTTTCTATTCTAAATTTCTGTGCGGGAACATCCATATTACTAGCAGTTACCACTATACTTGAACACAAAGGTATTGGTGAGTCATATGTCCACTCATAGTTATCTGGAACTACATCTACATTTAAAACAACACTCGCTCCATCGTAAGCCGTTATATTCATTACATTTGGATAGGAATACATAAAACTATCAAATATAAATGATATACCATCAAGTTCATATTTCTTTGTACCAAATGCTATATTTATAGTTGGTGGAGTTGTAAAATTACGAGCAACATTTGCTGTAACGTTACTTAAATATCCTTGATATATAGCTGGGTCATTATATAACGCAAGACTTGACTCTCCATCAAGAACAAATCTATTAGCTTCAAACGTACCAATTCTATCATTTATAAAATAATCATTATTTAATACTGATATGTTAGATATTGCGTGTTCAGTAGACGCACTTAATATAGAATCATTCTTAGCTTCATCACTCTCCATGTCCAATAGAACCTTAACCCTAGATGGATTTCTAAGAGGTTGTTTTATTTGTTCTTTATATTCAGTAGAAACACTATACATACTTACCTCCTTTCTTAATAACCCATATCAACTAAGTTACATTTACAGTTTATATATTCAAGAATCTCACCAGTAGATGGATTAATCTTAAATATTTCTTCTGATGCGTCACCCCAGTACACTTGTCTAGTAATATATGACATACTTAATGAATCCCAAAATTCAAGTGTACCAGTAAATTTTTCTATTTCAACTAATATATCATGCCACTCTAATGCTGTTAGATGTTTCCATTCCAATGAATCAAATTTTAAAATCCTTCTATTTACCTTTTGTGCCACAACTTGTCCAAAAGCATTTCTAGCACTATCAACAAATTGTTGTCGTTGTACTGTTATCCCATAGGAAGGGTATGGGAGCACCACACCGTTTATTTTAATAAATCCGTTACTTATCATCTTGCGAATACCCCCATTCCAAAATCATTTCCTCTATTACGTTCAGCTTTTTTACCACTTCTATACAATACGTCACCATCTATCATTAATACATTTTCTATTATCTTTCCACCAGAACCTTCACTAGCAGTCATGGCGGATAGAACAGCATCATGGATTGCCATTACGAAGTCAGTGTTTTCAAGTGGCATAACAGTTGTCTTACCTTGGTGACTACCTATAAGTTCTGCACCAGCTTCACCAGCTACAAATGCTTGACCAGCATCTAGTTGACCACCTCTTGCGAGATATGGTATAGATTGTATATTAGCCTTTTGTATTGGGTAAGTCCATCCAGATATTCCCAATGCTGATTTAGCCATATTAGCCGCCAAAATCAAGTCATTGATTCCATCTATTATACCATTAAGGAATCCTTCGAATCCTCCTAGCATATTGTTCATTACTCCAATGATACCATTTAAAGCACCCTTTATAGCCTTAGGAATAGCTTCAAATGCGTTGTTTACACCATACCTAAACCATTGTACGTTGTTGTAGGCATATACAAACGCACCAACTAATAAACTGATAATTGCAACAACCTTCATGAAAGGATTCATATTCATTACAAAGTTTACTGCTTTCATAGCTGTTTCAAGTAACCAACAAGCACCAGTATAGATTGTTGTAGCAACTGTCATAGCATTTTGCCACAGTGTTGCAAACTTAAATCCATCAGCTATACCTTTTATGGCTTTTATTACTCCACCAGATTCAGTTACAAAGTTTACAACTTTACCTATCTCAAACATAGTGAAGAATAATCCTATAGCCTCGGCAGTAAGTTGAACATCCCTCTTGTTGTTCTTTGCCCAGTCACTAAATGTCTTTAACGCACCATTGAGCAAATTAAGTCCATCTAATATAGCACTACCAACAATGTTTCCAAGTGGTACTAATACATTCTCAACAAACTTCTCTGAGTACGGAGCAAGTGCAATGAACATATTCGCTAATCCATCAAATGCAGTTGCCAGTACATTTATTACTGCTGGTAATCCTTTTTCGATTAACCATACTCCAATAGGCATTATTACATCTGTATACAGTTTTACTAAACCATCTAGTGCAACTCCACCTAACTTTTTAAGAGATTCCCATAATTGTTGTACACTATAGTTGAATGAACCCCAATTAGCAGTTATTAACGGATTTGACAATTTGATGAAGTTGTCAACTACCTTCTGCATATTATCAGCGATAGCTTTTGATTTACTCTGTATATTACCAAACATACTATCATATGTCGGCAAGTCAAAGTCTGGAAGTATTGATGCTCCACCACCAGCACCACTACCACCAGAACCACCATCACTGGCTTTATCTGGAATTAAGTTAAGTTCGTCTATTCCAAGTTGAGCCTTTTTCATATCCTTCAAAGCTTTTGTTGTTCCATCAATTGAGTCACTAGCACCATCAGCTTCTTCTGATATCATACCCATCTGGTTTCCAAGACCTTCTGTTACTTCTGGTTTTACAAATCCTGTAAGTTTAGCAAGACCGTTGAATAGATTTATTAATACTTGAAGTAGTGCATTTATATACGGAGCAACCATTGAGATAGCACCTATAAATACAGTACCTATACTTCTAGCCAGTGTTACAAATCTCTCACCAAGTATACGCATCTGGTTGGCTGGTTGGTCTATTGTTCTAGCCAAGTCACCATGAGCAAGTGCTGATTGCTTAATCATTAACGAGTAACGCAAAGCCATCTTTTCACCTTGACTCATATTTCGTACAGATTTCTCTATACCTTGACTCATAGCCTCTTGAGCCAAACTAGCCTCTGTTAAGTCGATACCATACTTGTAAACTGTTTCTGTCTGACCTATAAGACCAGAACGTAAATCTGCCATAACTTGATTTATTGGTATATTGAACAATGAAGACAAATCTCCACCGAGTTGATATGTCTGTTCTCCGAGGGTTTTGGCTTGTTCTGTACTAAATCCCATTGACCTAGCCAGCAAGGTGAAATTACCAATAGCACTCTGTATGTTGGTCTGGTCAAATCCAGTAGCACCACTAAATGCTTCAACAAATCCTTGAGCCTCATCAGCAGTTTCTCCCATAGATACACTGAATAAGTTGATTGTTTCTATCATATCCATAGCAGATTGTATTGACTGTGCCATAGCATTTCCTATAGCATATATTCCAGTAGCACCAGCTAACTGATTCATAGTCTTACCCATACCAGCTATTGACTGTGATGCTCTATTTGCATCCTTAGCTATATTACCAAACTGATTGTTAAGCTTTCTAGTTGTGTCATAAAATCCAGCCATTTCTTTATTTGCAGTCTTAGCATTTCTACCAGCATTTGTAAAGCTTTTAGCAACTCTTTGAACCGCAGACTCAGCATCTTTGGAAGTACCAGTAACCTTTACACCTATATTGTTGTCAGCCATGTTATCCCTCCTTTCTAAATCTTTCGTTAACTAATGCCATTTGAGCAAGCATCCTTCGCTTGATTTCTTCTGTACTCATAGGCTCTGATGAACCTCTATTTAATGGCTTATTTGGATATTTAACTTTACCATCCAAACAACTAGCAATTGCCAATCTTATATATAATCCCTGTGACCATGCTACTGTATTGTCATAATCTTGTTTTAAAGAAAAAGCCTTAGTGAAAGGGGATAATGATTTAGGATTGAGTGTCCAGAATAAATCATAATCAACCCCAATCATTAAGGCTTTTGGTAAGACATCATTATATATTGTGTCTAGCATAGATTGGTCATCAGATGTTGAATCTTGACCTTCAAAAGAGTCGGCAATTACTCGACTTCCACTTTCGTCTTCTTTTGAAGGGACTTGAAAAAATATGATGCTTCTAACAACTTCATCAAATCTTCAAGCAGTTCTCCAAGTGAGCCTTCAACTATGAAATCTTCTATAAAGTCATCAACCACATTCATTGGGTATTTTACTTTTGCGTTATAGTTCAATGCTCCAAGTAACAGAAGTCTGACAACTGGTACAATCTTGAATGGTTTGCTTTCCATTACTGCCAAAGCACCTAAGTCCAGTTCCTCCATATACTTGAATGAATTGAATGAATATTTTAACTCTACCTCTTGACCATTTATATTAATAAACATTTCCATCCTCCTACAACATCATTTATTAAGCTGAGTATTCAAAAGTTACTGCCGATGCACATGAGCAAACTATAGTCATCTTTCTGACCTCATCTACTCCAGCACCATTCAAGTAAACTGCAACTTGACCAGACCATTCGAATATACCATCTGCTCCATTTGCACCTAACATAAGATTGAACCAATAAGTTGTTCCAGCAAAGCCTTTTATAGTATTATAGGTTGCTTCGTCATAATTGGCTTCAAATGTCAAGTCTGGGGCTTCTTGTAAACCGAATATATAAGTTTTAACAGTTGTTGCTGATAAGTCAGTAGTATCAAGTTTACTTGGTGAAGAACCCATATCTGGGTAACTCGTTATTTTACTTAACTCTGTATATACTCCACCTTGAGTGGCACAGTATTTAAGAGTGGTATTTATTGTACTAAGAGCCATCTATCATTACCTCCTTATTAGCCTTGAGCAAATGCTATTGCTGTGCTTGCAGAACAAACTACTGTCATTTTTCTAACTTCGTCAACTCCAGCACCATTGAGATAACATCTAATCTGTCCATCCCATGAGAACTTACCATCTGCTCCAGCAGTTCCAAGTTGAAGTTCGAAGTGATATGTTGCAGTTAATCCATTTATTGTGTTATACGATGCCTCAGTGTAATTAGCTTCGAATGTCAAATCTGGTGATTCCTGTAATCCAAGTATATTAGTTTTCATGACCAATGCACTTAAATCAGTTGTGTCCAACTTACTAGGAGCAGAACCCATATCTGGGTACGATGTTATGTCAACCAGCTTTGAAAGTGCTGGTGCGTCATAAGGTGCTACTAAGTCAGTTGTATACATTAAAGTAGTAATAGCTGTACTTACTGCCATTATATTTACCTCCTATAAATCTTTCTATTTGAGTCAACAATGAATGTGTATCGCATTGTATATCTATATATACTTGCATCTGCGAAATTCGGTGTAGACCCAGAGAAGTTTCTCACCATCCTGTGTACTCCACTTAATTGGGTGTCTATTAAACCCCTAATCTGTTTTGCATCACTAATCTGAGAATCTCCTTTTGTGAATATGTCAACTTGTAAAGATACTTCACAATGATTGTGTCCGTTTGAATCTATTGTACCTTCCAAGGTAATATTTGAAAGTTCATCTACAACCACACATGGGAACTGAGTTTGAATTGAAGGGAAGGTTGCCATTACTGGAATAGGATTCACTATTGACTTCAATTCAGTTATAATTTCATTTGTTATATCAACTATCAACCCTATACCTCCTTCAATGCTCGTCTTATGTGTTTTCTTATAATATTGTTTGCACTTCTACTACCCCATAACCAAGTATCATATATAAACGGTTTAGCTGGAGAACCAGCAGTCCAATGGAGTTTACCATCAGCACCTTTGTATATCCAACCAGCTTCACCATGTTCTTTAATATCGTATGCCCAAGGGTGTGGGTGAGGGTTCTCAGAACCAACTATACCAGTACCATACTCAACATACATGGCATAATCAGCACCTACTGATATTCTAAAAGCATTTCCAATATCTTCTATGAAAATAGTATCTGCTAATTTAGAACTACCAAGTCCATACTTTACAAGATTTTCAAGCATCTTTTCTTCTAATCTATATGCTAGTTCCTCAAGACCAGCATCCAAACCACGTTGAATTGCTCGTTCGACTTCTAATAATTTCTTAACACCAACCTCATAGTTGGATATATCCAAGTTAATTTCAATATCCTTATACATTGGCTTTCAACCCATAATTAACTACATTAAGGCTTTTCTTTACAGAGTCAACCTTATATGAGTAAGTTTCATCATAATTTGATGTTGGGCTACTGGTGAAAATTAAATCGTCTTTTAATAACAATTCTTCGTTACTAATGGCTATCATATCGAATGAAGCATCTTTTCCAAATATTCGCTCTACTATATCACCATTAGCTGGATAGATATTTATATACACGATACTTGGAACACTATAAGTTTTTAAGAACTCTCCAGTAAAAAATCCATCAGAATCGACTTTTTCTTCTACACCTAGCTGTGTCACCTTCCACAGTTTGGTTTTATTTAGACTCAAGGTTCTCATACATCTACTATCCTAACACTTGTAAATGGAGTTCGAATTACTGGAGTAACTTTACTCATTAAACTTGGAGAAATATCAGATGCTTCATAGGTTCTGGATATACCATTTTCACTATGTCCAATCTGACCTTCTGCTCCTCGTTTATTGTACATTTCGATAGCCATTTTAATTTGAATAGTTGAATATTGAGGTTCAACTAAATTTGTGTTTCTCAAGTCACATATGATATCCGTTGCATTATCTAAATAAAATTGAAGAACATCATCACTTTCTGGTGGATTTCCTAGCAGGCTTTTTAACAGGCTCAATTGGCTCATCTGTTACCACCTCTGTTTTCTCTCTAGGGAATTTGTAATCTTTACCTTCTATAATCTGGAATTTATGTCGCACTTCATATAAAGATAGTGGTTGAAGGTCAGTGGATATTTCTATCTCCGTACCTTTCACCATTAAAGTTTTGTCGGAGCAGAAATCCACTCCGACTAGCTTATCTTCATTTTGAACGTACAACTTACCAGTAGCTTTCTGATAATAGTACATATTCAAAAATCTCCTTTATTAGTTAGTGACGATTTTAACCATCTTTATAGCCTTTGCTGGCAACTTTCTTTCGTAAGAAGCGGCAACTGTAAGGACTGCATCTGGTACACCAACGTCAGTTGTAACATCGCCCTTGAATGAGAATCCATAAGGGTGGATACATTCTCTGATTCTAGTGTATATCATATCAAGTCCGCCATTAGTATCTGGATTCCTGTCCATTTCAGAAGGAACGTCAACTGGGGCTGGAGCATATCTGATAGCACCAAGACCAAGAACATAAGTTGTGTACTCAAACTCGTCTGTATCGTGTGGTGAACTGATAACAGGAACACCATCATCTATGATGACGATTTTACCATTTACAGTACCAAGTGGTAAGTTTCTAGTGATTCCAGCTGGGTCAGTGTACTTGCTGTACTCAAGAAGCTGGAGGTTTGCAAGCCTATTAGCAACATTTGAGTGCATAATAGCAAGTGTAAAGTCAGTAGCCATATCACCACAAGCTTTGATGCAAGCATCATTGATAGTAGTAACACCAATTCTATTTGAATCAGCAGTTGTTGAACCAGTTGTAGTTATATCAGTGATGTGCTTAGTCCAATCAGCATCACCAGTTATTCCAAATACTGCTTCAAGGATAGCTATGAGTCTTGTCTGTCTAGCTTTATGCCAGAAACCAGCAACACCAGCAACTATCTGAGCCATTGGGTCTGCACCAGAGTTGAAGTCTTTTATGAACGATTTAGCAGTCCATTTTGACATTCTACCGAATACACAACCACTATAGCTACCACCAGTAAGTGAAGCACCAGTAAAGTTAGCAACACCATTGTAAACGTCCTCTGTTCCACCAAGAACATCATAGAATGGTACTGTGAAGAAGTTAGAACCATTACCTATCATTCTTGCGATTTCGCCATCTTGTACCATGGCACCAGAGTCTAACAGACTTGTAAGAACTACGTCTGGGGTATTTTTCCAATCATAATTAAATATTTCCGCATCATAAGGGAAACTAAGATTTGTTCCAGCCATTATTTATCAATCTCCTTTTACTCTATTTCATAAACTTTGTATACAGTTCGGGATTAGTCTGCTTAAATTTAAGTTTATCAGCATATCCCATCTTCTTGAATTTCTCCAATGTTACAACATCGTCACCATCACCAGTGTTGGGAGGCTTGATATTGGACATCTGACTCTTTAGAGTTGTTTCCAATTCAGACTTTGTTGTATTGAACATATCAATGAAGCTTTGAACATTCGATGTTGTAGTGTCTGGGTTATCAGTAACGAGCATACCAATGAATTTATCGTAATGCGTTTTAGGGACATTTGCACTTGAAAGCATATCCTTGGCAGATATCAAATTCTCTTTCTTCTGGATTTCTCTTTCTTTAGCAGTAAGACCTTCCATCTTTTCTTGAAATTCTTTATGAGCAATTTCTTCTGCCGACATTCTTGCTCTTTCCTGTGCCTCTGTTTCCCATTTACTTTTATAAGTTTCCAGACCTTTCTGGATTCCACTCTCTACTCGTCTATCTACTTCCGAACTAACTCTTTTACTGAGTTCATCCTCTGTAAACAAACCTTTTTTGGCTTCTGCAACCTTCTCAGCTACTAAAGCATCAATCTGTTCTTGTGTTAATTTAATTTCTTCCATTTTCATCCTCCTAAATCCCAAGTCATTCAGTACACTGCCCAACTCATTATTCAATATCATTATAACATATTTCTTGACAAAAGCACACATTTATGGTAAAATAAATTAGGGAGAAATTAATCTCCCTAGTTGTTACCAAGTACCTAATATCTTACCATGCCAAGCAGTTCCACCATTGACAGTATAAAATTTAAGTCTAATTGTTTTACCAGTTGTAAGAGTTGGAGCAGTTCCAGCATCCCATACTATTCCAGACATCCATGAACCCATTGTACCAGTAGCAGTTGTAACTATTTTAAGTTCAAACTGTGCTTCTGTAGGAACATTTGCCACTGTCAAAGACTTGGAATCCGTATCATCTATTGCTATCTGGATATACTTAAATGCTTTATTCTCCAAATCAATAGCATAAGTGTCTGAGCCAGTGCCACTACCAGCAACTATTTCTACGTCAAATAAATCCTCGACTTCTGGTTCATCAATATATTGCCAAGTAATACCATCGAATTTTAACCTAGATATCTGTTTCTTGGTTGATGCGTGTCTAACCACCATAGTAGAACCTACTCCACAATCGGTTGGAAAAGTTGAAACGGCATCAGTTGGAATACATACATAATGTTTAACATTAGTAGAGGTATTATCTATTGATATTTTAACTATCGCCATTAAAAATCACTCCTTGTTATTTATTCATATACATTATAACAGAAAAGTTGGAATTAACCAACTAATCTTTCAACATTTAAGTTACCATAAGCTGTTACAACATTCATAGCACCAGTATCATTATGTCGCACTCTTATATCCAGTATATCTCCAGCTAAACAGTTTACTATACCACTTCTACTAACTGAACTCATAGTGTTAGCCGACTGAATATATCTATTAGTGTGAATATTCTGAACTTCTGAATCATTTTTAAATATTGTAGTTTCTAGAGTTTTACCATTTGAACCAACTGTACTTGAGAATCCAAAGGTGATTTTATACGCACCAGTGACACCAATAACAATTCGCTGATTACTAGCATCAGCAGTACAGTTTGAAGACGCACCATTTGCCATAAAAGTTGTTAACTTTGTATAAGTCGCACCATTGGGAACAGATTGTGGTGTTAGATTATTAAACGTATATATCTCTGCATATGCTGGTTTTAACCTTCCAGCTATCTCAGCTAAAGCACCTTCAATATCGGTTGCAGTATACAATAATCCAGAATCTCTTAACGGCACTTCTTCTGCTATCTGCTTAACTGATACCTTTACATATATCTGTCCAAGACCAGCACCAGCTTGTTTTATACACCAACCAACGGTAACTGGAACCGATGGAAATGCTGGAGCAACATTTGTTATTCTACCAGCCTCACTACTAAGGTAAAGAACATCACCTTCATTCCAGTCTATAGTTGTGATATTACTTATCAATCCAGCTAGTGATACATAACCCATACCACCAATTGGAATAGTATAACCAGCTATGACACCTATACAATTTCGTTCTGCTGGACTAGAATCAGCATCAGCCATCATTATAGATGGTAGACCATCAGAAGTTCCAGCTATAGCAACAGCAGTACCAACAGGCATCACTTGCCCACTAATATTCTTAGCCCATATCAATACATCTTGACATACTTGCATAGCTATTCCCTGTACACCAGTCAATCCAACGTCTGCTGTGTGTCTATTTGGATTCCACTGAATCTTACCTTCTGAAAGTAGACCAACTGGAGTCAAGTCAAGTACAACCTCATCAACAGCTATACCTCCCTCATCATTTCTAATAGGCATTGTATTAGGTGTAGGGTTAACATCAACTACAGCCATTGAATCCAAGATTACTCGTTCAGAAGCAGTAAGAATCTTGGCATTTGGGGCTTCTACCATATTAGCCATGTCAAAAGCATCATCTTCAACTAGGTTTGGGTCATACATGGTTTTAGTCATATCACCAGTACCGAATCCATCGGTTGGAAGATTGGTTAACTTGATTCTCTCAGCCAATGTCATAGCAACTTTAGCCAATCCATCAGTCATGTTGTCCATGTCAAACGCATCAGCATAAATACCTTGAGGGTCATAGATATCTCTATCCATATAATGTTCAACCAGTTGAATATAAACCTCATAGTCACTTGGAATCTGAACAGCAGTACCTTCGATTGCTCTTTTTATTTTGAATGTGAATACGCAAGTCTTAACAAGAATTGAAGTTAACTGTTCAAAAGCTTGTAACTCAACTCTGAGATATCCAGCTTCAAACGTAACAGCATTTGTAACTTCATATTCAAGTGTGTATAACAACGTAACAGGGTCTTGAACTGGTGTTAATTGAGTTGTAGCATATGGTACATTGTCATTGGTTTGAAATACTAATACATAGTCATATCCTTCAAACTCTGGTGATAGAGTGATTTCAAGCTTAGAAGCTTTACTCTCACCCTGTCTTATCAAAGTATCTTCGTATAGAGTTGTGGATATATCATTCAAATCAATGGCAATTATTCTTTGTTCTGCCATTATTTCTCATCTCCTTTTGGTGGAGTAGGTTTAGGTTCAGTCTTAGTTGCTGGGTCTACTTCTGGTGGGTTCTTCTGAACATCCAACATTACCTTACTAGATTCAACAGCTGTTTGAGCCTGTTCCAATCCAGCAAACGCACTGCCCCAGAACTTTCTACCTCTATCAATATACTCATTAACATCAGATACAAGGTCAACGATTGTCAAGCAATCTGCTGGGTCAAGTGTCTTAGATGCGATAAGTGTTTGATATGCTTGAGTCTTAACAAGAAGGTTATTGCTCTTATTTCTTGAGAATTTGATGTCTATATCTAAAAGGCTGAGATTAGTTTTGAGTTTTGCGTTCATGATACTAAGCAATATTCTCAATGTCTGCTTTTCAGACTTCTTAAATGCCAGTTCTTTATTTCTAGCTATAATCTCAAGGTCAGCCCATCCATCTCTAAGTTCAACAGCCTGTCCAGTATCTCCACCACCACCAGAACGATTGTTTCTGCTTGGTATACCTATAAGGGCATAAAGCATATCTTCTAGTTCCTGTGAGTATAGATTCATACCAGACTGGTCAAGTGAGTTGATAACAGTTTTAACGTCTGCTGGATTACCACTACCATTTCTAAGTGATATAACACCCATCTTACGCATACTGTCATAAGTTTCAGTATCTACATCAGCATTTATAAACACCATCAATGATTGTACTATCTGGTCAATATCATCAAGTCTACCACTCTGTAACATGTTGATAGCATCCATAAGTCCAAGGCATAATTCCCAGTCACCTAATCGCCACATGTTGTTTGGGTATTCTATGATAGGAACTCCACCAACTGAATATTCTGAAAAGTCTGAAAGTGTTTCCTCATTTATGAGTCCACCTACATCAGAAGTTGCAAACTCATACAAACCAAAATCAGTATAAGCATATATCTTAACTCCAATAACTTGACCTTCTTCATCAAGTAGATTGTAGTAAGTTACACCCAATACAGGCTTTTCAGCTATGTTATTCTCGTAAACAACATAAGTGGTCGCTGGGTTTAGAGCCTTTTCCTCAAATGGCACTTCATCACCTAATGCACCATCTGTGTACACTATTCTATAAGCTGTTCCAACAATACTCTGGTATTCTCCGATTTCCTTATCGGTAGAAGCCTTATCTTCGTATGACACGAATTTATTGAGCATGTCAATTTCTTCCTTATTTTCTACCAGACCATTCTGTATATACTGGATTGGTGTTCCAAGGAAGTACCCAATTATATTTCTGGTTATCATCTGGGCATGGTTCATAACAACTGTGTTATTAATCTCGTCACGCACAACCTTCTCTTTATAAAGAATAGGCTGGTCGCCATTCTTATAGTTCATAAGATAGTCGATTTCAGCCTTATTATAAAGATGAATTGTTCTACTTGAATTAAGTAGCTTTATGACGTTTGATATATCTCGCAAGTCTTCTGAGGAGAACTCAGTTGTTATCTTTCGCCTACCTTTATATATCGTCATATCTTCAATTCCTTTCTATTTAAGAATTTGATTCCAATAAAGTTCAAGTCTTGCACAAGCTGTGCTAACATGGCTATGGAATCGGGAGCATCATCATGGGCATTTTGTCCCTTCTGAGTCCACTTGCATAAGTCTTTCATAAACTGTGCATATTGGCTCTTTTTAGGATAAGTGCTGGGATGTTTGAATACAAAGTTCTTCTTGACAAAATCAGAATAGGTAATTATCTTAACATTCTTATTATTGCTACTAAAGAACATTCTAATACTGGTCTTTCCACCACCAAGTTTAATCAACTCGTTTAAGTCCTCGGCATAGTAGTTACCACCGTTATTCATTTCAACATCAGCCCTAACTACGTTGTGGGCAATCCATTTATTTGCAACCATTGGTCGAGTAATCTCTGGAAGTCCATCATGATACACTACATCCTCGATATAAACCGTATCTCCATATACATAACCAATAGGGGATGAAACAAAGTCTTTTCCCATATTTTTACTATCGCATATAGCAATAATTGCATCTGGTCTTTCATTCGGTAATTCGAAGTAATATTGCAGTTCATCATGATTGTACAAGATACCTTCTCTCTCGATTGGCTCTTGTCTATACAGGGCATTAAAACTAGCCTCATCCATTGTCTGCTCTAGTTCATTGTAATACTTTGTACTAAATCCACCGAGATAGTCAAAATTACTTTCTCCATCTTCATTATAACAGGAAAGGTTGATTATTTTGCATCTAGGATTATCAGCATGGTCAGTTCCAAGCTTGGTTATAACATCATGCACCGACCATCTAGTAGCAACATGAATTTCCTTACAACCATCCCTCTTTCTCTGTTTACAGTTAACTGTATACATCTGCCAGAGTTTTTCAAGCCTTGTGAGTGACATAGCCTCCTCAATTCCAGAAACCAAGTCATCACAATAGAGATACTTACCAGCTTCACATCGACCAGTCATAGAACCACCGATAGGAACGAAGGTGATAGAAGGATATCTCTTTTTAATCTTGAGCCATATTTCTTCTCTCTTGGCATTTTATTAA
>Ga0209467_1000570_pt1 | contig 48011 bp, 34 predicted proteins | sample Higcelwee11metaG_FD_187175 | JGI IMG/M metagenome (GOLD analysis project Ga0209467, IMG submission 187175) | Freshwater pond sediment microbial communities from the University of Edinburgh, under environmental carbon perturbations - High... | ecosystem: Environmental > Aquatic > Freshwater >... | reverse complement strand
CCCCGGCGAGCGTCCTCGCCGCTAACACCCTATACACGGCGACGGTCACCACCGGAGCCACCGACCTGGCCGGCAACGCGTTGGCCGCCGATTATGTCTGGAGCTTCACCACCGGCGCGGCCCCGGACATCACCCCGCCGACCATGAGCTCGACCGTCCCGGCGAACGCCGCCACCGGCATCGCCCTGAACAAGGCCGTGGCCGCGACATTCAACGAGGCGATGGCCCCGCTGAGCATCACCACCTCCACCTTCACATTGCAGCAGGGCGCGACCCAGATCCCCGGCGTGGTCACCTACGCGGGCGTCACCGCCACCTTCACCCCGGCGAGCGTCCTCGCCGCGAACACCGCCTACACCGCCACCGTCACCACCGGAGCCACCGACCTGGCCGGCAACGCGTTGGCCGCCGATTATGTCTGGAGCTTCACCACCGGCGCGGCCCCGGACATCACCCCGCCGACCATGAGCTCGACCGTCCCGGCGAACGCCGCCACCGGCATCGCCCTGAACAAGGCCGTGGCCGCGACATTCAACGAGGCGATGGCCCCGCTGAGCATCACCACCTCCACCTTCACTTTGCAACAGGGCGCGACCCAGATCCCCGGCGTGGTCACCTACGCGGGCGTCACCGCCACGTTCACCCCGGCGAGCGTCCTCGCCGCGAACACCGCCTACACGGCGACGGTCACCACCGGAGCCACCGACCTGGCGGGTAACGCCCTTGCGGTCGATTACGTCTGGAGCTTCACCACGGGCGCGGCGCCCGATATCACCCCGCCGACCGTGACGTCCACGATAAACGCAAATGGAGCCACGGGCGTACCGATCAACACCCAGGTCGGAGCGTTCTTCAGCGAGGCGATGGACCCGTTGACGATCACCACCACCACCTTCACCTTGGTGGGGACGACGGCGGTGTCAGGCACGGTGAGTTACACCGGAGTGGCCGCGACCTTCACCCCCTCAGTCGATCTCGATCCCAACACCGTTTACACCGCCACCATCACCACCGGAGCCACCGACCTGGCAGGCAACGCGCTGGCAAGCGACTATGTGTGGAGTTGGACCACCGGCGCGGCGCCGGACACGACCCCGCCGACCATCACCTCCATTGTGCCGGCTAACGCCGCCACGGGCGTGGCGACAAACACTAAAGTCGGTGCGACCTTCAGCAAGGCGATGGATCCGTTGACGATCACCACGTCCACCATGAGTTTGTGGCAAGGAGCGACCCAAGTTCTTGGCGCCGTGACCTATGTTGGCTTCACCGCCACCTTTGCCCCGACAAGCGACCTCGCCGCCAACACCGTCTACACGGCCACGGTCACCACCGGAGCCACTGACCTTGCGGGCAACGCTCTCGCCAGCAACCGGATCTGGAGCTTCACCACAGGCGACGCCCCGGACACCACTCCGCCGACCGTGCTCTCCACCGTCCCGGCGGACGCCGCCACGGGCGTGGGGATTAACCAGGGTATCAACGCGACCTTCAGCAAAGCGATGGACCCGTTGACGATCACCACCGCCAACCTAACGCTGGTTGGGCCTGGCGCGACGCCCGTAAGCGGAACAGTCGCTTATGACGCGGTCAACATGATCGCCACCTTCACTCCGACAAGCTACCTCTCGGCCGACACCGACTACACCGCCACGGTCAGCACCGGGGTCACCGACCTGGCGGGCAACGCCCTCGCCAGCGCCTATGTCTGGAGCTTCACCACCACCGACACTATCGTCGGCCAACTGCCCGTCGAGCTTGGGGCGGCCACTACCTTCGTGGTCTTGGCTGGATCCGCGGTCACGAACAGCGGGCCGACCATAGTCAATGGCGATCTTGGGGTTAGTCCCGGCACCGCCGTGACTGGCTTCCCTCCCGGAACCGTGAACGGCACGCAACACGTGGGCGATCCTATCGCCGCGTTGGCCCAGGGCGATCTGACCATCGCCTACAATGACGCCGCGGGACGAACCTTGGGTTCGGTTCTTGTCGCCGGAAATCTCGGCGGGCTGACCCTCACTCCTGGTCTCTACACCTCGAGCTCCTCGCTTGAGATATCGTCCGGCGACCTCACGCTCGACGCCCAGGGCGACGCGAACGCCGTCTTCATTTTCCAGATGGCCACCACGTTCACCGCCACCGCCGGACACCAAGTTGTCCTGACCCGCGGAGCCAAGGCCGCCAATGTCTTTTGGCAGGTTGGCAGCTCCGCGACGATCGGCTTGACCACCGCCTTCAAGGGGACGATCATGGCGGACCAGGCCATCACGCTGGAGACCGGAGCGGCGCTGGAAGGCAGAGCGCTGGCGAGGATCGCCGCGGTCACCTTGGAATCCAACACTGTAGGGCTGGGAATCCCGCCCGACACGAAGCCGCCGACCGTCAGCTCCACCGTCCCGGCGAATGCAGCCACCGGGGTGGCTACCAATCAGGCTCTTAGCGCCACCTTCAGCGAGACGATGGACCCGTTGACGATCACCACCGCCAGCATGACCTTGCTGCAGGGGGTGACCCCTGTCGATGGCACGGTGGCCTACGTTGGTAGGACTGCGACTTTCACGCCAACCTTGGCTCTCGCGGCGAGCACCGTCTACAGCGTGACGATCACCACCGAGGCCACGGATTTGGCTGGCAACCACTTGGCCAGCGACTATGTCTGGGGCTTCACCACCGGCTTGGCTCCTGACACTACCCCGCCAACCGTCAGTTCCTCCGAACCTGCGGACGGCGCCATTGGCGTGCCGACCAACCAAGCCATAGCCGCAGCCTTCAGCAAAGCCATGAATCCGCTGACCATCACCACGTCCACGTTCACCTTGCAACAAGGGGCCACCCCGGTCACTGGCGCGGTGACCTATGTTGGTGTGACCGCCACCTTCACCCCGGCGGTCGACCTTGCCCCCTTCACCGTCTACACCGCCACGATCACCACTGGCGCCATGGACTTGGCGGGCAACGCCTTCGTCAGCGACCGCGTCTGGAGCTTCACCACCGGCGCGGCGCCCGACACCACTCCGCCGACCGTCGTCTCCACCGACCCGGCCGACGCCGCCATCGGCGTGGCCCTGAACATGGCCATCGCCGCGACCTTCAGCGAGGCGATGAACCCGTCGACCATCACCACGACCACGTTCACGTTGCAACAAGGGGCGAACCCGGTCGTTGGCGTGGTGACTTACGTCGGAATGACGGGGACTTTCACCCCGACGGGCGGCCTCGCGGCCAATACCACCTACACCGCCACGGTCACCACTGGAGTCAAGGATCTGGCTGGGAACGCCATGCTTAACAACTATGTCTGGAGCTTCACCACCGGCGACGCGCCTGACACGACCCCGCCGACCGTCGTCTCCACCGTCCCGCTCAACGACGCCATCGACATGGCGCGTAACCAGACCTTCAACGCCACCTTCAGCGAGGCGATGGATCCCTTGACGATCACCACCGCCAATATCGCGGTGGCGGGCCCCGGAGCGCTTGCCGTGAGCGGAACCGTCACGTATGACGCGCTCAGCATGACCGCCACCTTCACCCCGGCGAGCCTGCTCGCATCCCTCACCACGTATACTTGTACCATTAGCACCGGCGTCAAGGATCTGGCGGGCAATGCGCTGGCAAGCAACTTCGCCTGGCGCTTCACCACCGTCGAGACGCCGCCGCTCGGGCCGGCGATTGTGGATCTTGGGACGGCTGGCGATTTCGTGATCCTGGCGAAAGCCGCGATCTCAACCACCGGCACCACCTCGATCGTGGGAAATCTTGGCATCAGTCCGGCCGCCCAAAGCTTCATAACCGGTTTCTCCGAGGCGCTTGATCCCTCGAACCAATTCGCGACGTCGAGTTTGGTGACCGGAAAAATCTATGCGGCCAACATGGCGCCCCCCACCCCGGCGAATATGACCACGGCGATAAGCGACATGGAGACGGCGTTCACCGACGCCGCTGGCCGGACATTGCCTGATTTCACCGAGCTGGGCGCCGGCGACATTAGTGGCATGACCCTCGTCCCCGGTCTCTACAAATGGAGCAGCGGCGTCTCCATGGACGCCTCCGGCGTCACGATCGCAGGCGGCCCCAATGACGTCTGGATTTTCCAGATCGCACAAGACCTCACCGTGGCCAGCGCCGCCATTGTCACGCTGAGCGGCGGCGCACAGGCCAACAATATCTTCTGGCAGGTCTCGGGCCAGACGACCCTCGGCACGACGGCTGACTTCAAGGGGATTATCTTGTGCCAGACGCAGATCGTGTTCAACTCCGGCGCGGCGTTGAACGGCAGGGCGTTGGCACAGACCGCGGTCACCTTGATCGCCAACCCCATCACCCAGCCCGTCCCGGATTTCTATGCGGTCAACGAACATCCGGCGCCCGTGCTCACAACCCTAATCCCGGATCAAGGCTATGTCATTCGGGACAACGTGAACTACAAGTTCTATTACGCCGGGAACGACTTGGCGTCGATCAACCTCGCCCAGTCGCAGGACGGCGTCACATGGACAGCCTACAGCGGCAACCCGATAATAACGGACGGGCTGTACCACTCCAACGTGATGTTCTTCAACGCGGGTTTCGCGGGAGCCAACCTTGGCTCCGACCCCAGCGCCGCGACCATGTACTACCGCATGTGGTATGCGGGGCTGGTCGGCACCAGCGTCGCCGGTTGGAGATATGCCGAGTCCATTGATGGCATCACTTGGCGCAACCGCATGGCGGTCACGGAGTTCGGTTCATCGGTGTGCGACGGCGTCCACATGCTGTCCAACCAAGGCATAGCCAGCGTGGTCTACACCCCGCTAGCCGCCAACGCTGGCACGGACTGGACCTTCAGGATCTATGCGAACGGCTTGTGGGCGGACGCTCCTTACGCCAATCAGGAGCTCACCGTCATGGCCTTCTCCAGCAACGGCTACGATTGGACTGGCTACGACCCGACCTCGGTCGGCTATGCGACCCCGGTGTTCACGCCGTCGCATGTCATCGGCCAGTTCGACCAGAACCAAGTTGGATGGTTCAAGGTGGTCAAGAGCAGCCCGATAGTCTGGGAGGCGTTCTACTCCGGCGGCGCCACCACCACCTACCAGGCGCTGAACGGCGTCGGGTATGCCACCTCGGTCGACGGCATCACCTGGACTCGCCAGGAAGCGCTGTTCACGACCGCGGACGGCGTGGCGTGGAGAGACCAAAGCGTGTGGATGCCATCCGTCGTCAAGAACGGCAACAAGTACCAGATATGGTTCCTCGGCTCCAACAATCCGAACATAGGGGCTTCGGACGGGATACAGTGGAAGCTCGGCTATGCCACCTTGACGCCGGAAGTCGCTCCGTGAGTATCAATCACGTCCGGGGCGGTTTCCGCCCCGGCGAACAGAAAGGGTAAGCAAATGTTGTGGACACTTGTGGTAGTGCTGTTGGTCCTGTGGGCCTTGGGATTAGTGACAAGTTACACCATGGGAGGAATCATCCACATCCTGTTGGTCGTGGCCATCGTCATGATCCTGGTCAATGTCTTTAGCGGCAGGGGATCATGCAAGAAATGTGGTTGAGCTTTAGTGAAGAAGCAATGCCAGATAAAACGAAAGGAATGACATCATGAGTATCGGGATGCTGCTAGCGATCGTGTTGATTATCCTGCTCGTGGGCGGATTGCCAACTTGGCCACACAGCAAGAATTGGGGGTACTATCCAAGCGGGGGAATTGGTCTCGTGCTCGTGATTTTGCTCGTGCTAATTCTTCTGGGGCGCCTTTAAAGAAAACGACTACAAAACAACAATTATCAAAAAGGTATAAGCGTTATGAAAAAGACATATGCGGTAACTCTCAAAGCGTTCGGCTTGATCATGGGGCTTGGGGTATTGTCCCTGTTTTGCGTCGGGTGCGCGTCGGACAACACGACGCAAACCATGGGCGAAAGGCTCGACGATCAAGTGCTTTCTTCCCAGGTCAGGCAATCGTTGCAGTCCGATCCTCAATACAAGTATGACGGAGTCATCATCGACACGTTCAACAAAGTGGTTCAGTTGAGCGGCTTTGTCGATTCGCAGCCACAGTTGGAACAAGCCAGTATCCTTGCCAAGAAAGTCCCAGGGGTGAAGGAGGTTAAGAATAACATCACCATTAAAGCTGGCAAAGAGTAAACGATAATGTCGGTACAGGTGAGCTGAATGAAAGCGCGCCGCTCTTGGAAAATCGGTGCGATTGTCGCCGCCGGAGTGGTCGCTGGCATAACCTTGTTGGGGATGATCTGCCTATGGTGGATCATCCCCAAAATCTTTGCGGGCAAACTCAAGGACGCCATACGGTGGAACGGTGATCTGACTGTTGGCGGCGTCAGCCTCCACTACAGCGAGCCTGTCGAGCTGCGCGACATCCGTTTGCGCGACAAGGGCGGCCGTGACTGGTTGCTGATCGAAACGCTCAGCCTCACCTTCCGCGACTGGCCGGGAACCGCTCCCGCTGTCACCGAGGTGGCCATCAGGAATGTCCAGCTGCGCATGCACTTCGTGAACGGACGGCTCGACCTGCCACTCCGTGGGCCGCTGCCCCCCAGCACCCCCGATTCCGATGAGAAATCCGCGGACTTGTCAACCCTGACCGCACGGAATCTATCCCTGACATTGACGGATGGATCATCGCAATGCCGATGGGACGGCTTCCAGCTTAAAGTCAACCGCCACGGACAGACATATCGGCTTTCGCTGAACTCCTTGCCTACGTTAAGCGCCAGCGGATCATGGAACCCCAACACTTCCGACGCGCAGTTCACTCTTAAGGCGCACCTGGCGGCATGCACAAGGAAGACAGCCGCCTTGTTGCGGATATTCGCCGTCCCCTTCGCCCGGGCCGCCGAGGGCATGCTTGACATTGACACGACGCTCAAGGGACGCCTGAACGCCCCAGAGACACTTTGTCTTTCCGGACGGGCGGCGCTGGAGGGCTGGACGATCCAGGCGCCTTACGGAGACTTGGTTCATGGGCTGTCCACTACGGTGGCGTTCAATGGGAGGTCGCTGGAATTGGGCCCCCTGACGGCGGACGGGTGCGGCGGGATACTGTCGGGCACAGCCCATCTGGAGATGACGGACGAGGGGATGCTTCGCTATGGCAGCGCGCTCGCCATCAAGGGCGTGGATCTTCCGACATTGACCAAAACCATCTCCGGCCCATCCCCTAACGCCACCACGGGAACGTTGGGACTTCAACTTGAACTCAAGGGACTCGGCAACGCTTGCGGCGGACACGGAGCGATCAACTTGCGGCGGTCAGACGTGATGAGCGTGCCGGGGCTGTCGCAAATATTCACGAAGATGGCTCTTCCGGGGGAAGTGTCGTTACGTCGTTCCGACGGCGCAGGGACTTTCACTTTCCAAGGGTTGACACTGACAGTCAAGAAAGTGCGTTTGACCAATGCGGTGTCAGCACTGGAGGGCGATCCGGGCGGAACGGTCAACCTAAGGACGCATCGGCTCGACCTGTACGTTTTGGCTGTCCCGTTGAAGGCCGTCGAAAGTGCGGTGGGCGGCTTTCTGCGCCTGCCAGGCGTACGGGTCGTGGGGGAGCCGCTCATGAAATTCCGCGACCAGTTGATCCGGCTGCATGTTCAAGGGGATTGGTCTGACCAGACGTCCACGCTGGTTCACAACGAGGCGCTACAAGACGTGGGCGAAGGGACAATGGACTTCCTCGAAAGCGTCCTGACGAATGGCGGGGAATTGGGTGAGGACAGCTTCGATGGCATGGTGAATGTCTTCAAATAGAAAGCCTTCAGGCGTGACCGCCTGAAGGCATGTTCACCTAATCCTTAAACGTCCCTGGTCACGGGGCGATTTTTTCGCTCATCCACTGGCGGAACTGCTTGAAAGAAGCTTTCGTGCCGCTGTAGGATTTCTTGAAGCCGGACTTGAAATCATCCCAATTGGACTTGGTCGTGCTGTTGGCTTCGTCAAGCTGTTTGCTCAACGTGGCGGCCTGCTCGCGCAACGCCTGGAGCTTGGTCGTGGCTTCGGCTTTGACTTCATCGCTAGCTTTCGCGACTTGGCCTGCGATGAGCTCGTCTATCTGGCTGTTGATATCGGCCAGTTCGGTCTTCATCTGGGCGACGAACTCGGCCTTCTGTTCGAAAGCATAGTCCTTCGCGTCCGCCGCCGCTTCTTTCGCCTCAGCCGCGGATGTGGCGGCCGCCGCCGTCTTTTCAGCGTTTTCGTCGCTGAACGCTGTGTATCCTGATGCGAAAGTGGCGGCGAAAAGCAGGGCGATGACCATTTTCTTGTTTTTCATGATTGAGTCTCCCAATTCATTGTTGATGATCGTTGGTGTGGCGTGCCTTCCCCTAGTAGGTATGGCTCTTGCGATTCCCTTCGGTTGTTAAAGTTGAACGTGTTTCGCTAATCAGATAAAAATTGTTTAGCAATTCCCCCAAGTATTATAATACACACAAGTACCATTAATGTCAAGTAATTATTGGTCATGCTTTAGATATCAAGGAAAAATAAAATCAAAAAATATTATCATCCAAACACATTGCCGCTGTTCACATGAAAATCCTCGGGAAGCAACCTTCTTCAACAGCCCTCCATGTTTTTTTGGGGGGGCTGGACGAGGCTTCAGGCAAATACCTGGTCGTTGATCAGCCGACCAACCAAGCGGCGTCCCAGCCAGGCAAGGCGATCTCCAGGTTCCCGCCAACTACAACCGCCCCGTTCCCCGACCAGACGGTCAAGCGGCGGCTTGCCGCAATTGCGGGTAGCGCTCCAGCGGGATGGCGAAGTCATACGGCGTGGCGTCCCAATTGATGACCGCCCGCGCCGGTCTCCCGCCGCCGCGCAGCCAGAGCTTAGGCAACGGGTCGTCCATCAAGTCCAGAGCCGCGGCTCCCCAAGGGTGTCCCAGACCGGGCCGCAGCGCGAGCCGAACATGTCGGCGATGTTGGCCGGATGGAAGGGGTTGAGCCGTTGGTCGTCGGAAGTCACATGGCTGCGGACGACCAGAAAATCGGGCAGAGCGAGCTTTGGCGGTTCTGCATTGCGGCGAGGGTAAAAAGGCCACGTGGATAGCCGGAGCCCTGGGACGGACGATCGGGACTGTATGCTCATGACTGCGAGCTTATAGGAAAAAGGGCGTGGCGGGCTTAGGTCGCGAATATTCTCCGGGGCGCCCGAGTGCCCGCCGTGAGCTTCTACGTCCCAAGCTAGAAGGATACCTCAAGTTCTCGCCGAGGGATTTCGGCTGGGGGGGAAGACGTTTGGAGCGTTAATGTCATTATCGCCCAATATCAAAAGGAAACCGGCGTGCGTGTTAGTGCCTCAACCGTAACTAGGGCCTTGCGTGATGGATGATACTCTTTTAAACGCGCGAAGAAGCAAGTGCCGCCCAATGCGCCGTCATCGGCATGGGTATATGGCAGCCTATATGCTAAACATATATGACGAGATATTTACCTCGCTATCTAGCCGCGGCGCCTCCACCACACCAATGCCCGCGACCACCACGCAGGACTCGTCGTTAGCCACGCGCGTGGCCACGAAACGCAGAAAACGCGCCTTGACGGGCGTCGCCAGAGTGACGACTTGCCGGCAAGGATTCGTGGCGAGGCCCTGGAAGTCCCCTCGCGCGGCGAACGTCCATGCCTTGCCGTCCAGGCTAAGGTGGAACTCGCATTGGTCCGGGACTCCGGCGCAGCCGAAATCGCTGGAGCGCCGCGGCGTCATAGTCAGGGCCGCCACCATTAGCTCGCGGCCCATGTCGAAGACCACCTCGTGCGGCGGGGCGCTGACTTTTTTGTCCTGGTGGTAGGTGTGCCAATAGGTTTTCGGGTTATCGTCGAGGAGTTTTTTGACGCCCGCCATGCCGCTGTTGGTGTAGGGGCTGTCGAAACTGACGCTGACGACACTCCAGGAACCGCGGTCGCAGCCGAAGCAAACCGCCTCGGGGTCAGCCTCCACGGGGTCTTCGGTTTTGGGGACAGGGTCCGTGGAGTGGACCGCGGGTGTCCCGACGCGCGCGTGTGGAGCGATCCAGACCTGGAACTCGGCCTGGTCCACCTTGAACCCGCCCCGACGGTCGAAATGGCCGAGAGCCTCGTCGGTGAGCTGAAAGCGGACTTCCCGCGTCTCGCCTGGTTTCAACGTGACGCGCTGGAAGCCGCGGAGCTCCTGCAACGGCCTGACGCCCTCATGACAATAGAGTTGGCCGATGTAGAGCTGGACGAGCTCTTCGCCCTCGCGGCGGCCAACGTTGCTGACGGTGGCGACGGCCGTCGCCGGCTTGCCAGCCGCGGCGGGGATCACGCGAACCGGCCCGTAGGCGAATTCAGTGTAGGTGAGCCCGTGGCCGAACCAGTATTTAGCGTGCGACACGCCGGAGTCGCGGAAACCAAGCGCCCCGTCGCAAGGCAACCCTGTGCGGTAATGGTTGTAGTAGATGGGGCATTGGCCGACCTCATAGGGGACGGACATGCTGAGGCGCCCGGTCGGGGCGACGTCGCCCGCGAGCAGATCCGCCAGCCCCGGTCCGGCTTGACAGCCGGGCTGCCAAGCGTAGAGGACCGCCGCCGACTCCTTCCATACTGCGGGCAACGCGAGCGGACGACCGCTGAAAATGATGGAGACGATCGGCTTGCCCGTCGCCGCCACGGCGTCGAAGAGCGCCTGCTGGTTCCCCGCGAGCGACAGGGAGATGCGCGAGCCGCCTTCGCCAGTCCAGCCGCGCGGTTCCCCTAACGCCATGACCACGAGGTCGGCGGCCTCCGCGGCCTCCACCGCGGCGGAGCTTTCCAGGTCGCCGGTGACGGGCGGCTCGCTGTCGTCCGGGACGACGCTGCCGTCCTGGAGCGTCTTGATGCGCGGCGTGACGCTGACATCGCAGCCCTTGACGACCGTTATCGAAGCGGAGGCGAACTTCTCCCTCAAGCCGCTAGCTAGGGTGACCGCCCATTCGCCGTGTCCGTCCCACGCCCCCAGCATCTCTTTGGGGGCGTCCGCAAAAGGCCCGATCAGGGCGATTTTTCTGATGTCCCGCGATATCGGCAGGATCTCGCCCTCGTTCTTGAGGAGGACGACCGACTTGGCGGCGCATTCGCGGGCCAGGGCCACGTCGGCGGGACGCGGCGGTGACAACACGCAGGCCGACTCGTCGGCGTAGGGTTGTTCGAAAAGCCCGACCATGAACTTCACGCGCAGCACACGGCGGACCGCCTCGTCCACGACCTCCTGGGAGAGCGTCCCCGCTTTCAGCAAGCCGGGCAGATGCTTGACGAAAGCTTTCGAGAGCATGTCCATGTCGTTGCCCGCGGCCAAGGCGAGGCGCGTGGCGTCGGCGTTGTCCTTGGCGTAGCCCCAGATCAACATCTGAGAGACGGCGCCCCAGTCGCTCACGACGAAGCCCTTGAACCCCAGCTGGCCGCGGAGGATCTCGGTCAGGACATGGTGGTTGGCGACCACCGGAACCCCGTCGATCTCGTTGAAGGCGCTCATGACGGTCATGGCGCCGGCGTCGACGCTGGCGCGGAAGGCGGGGAGATGCAGGTTCTGCAAGCTCCACTCGTCGAGGTCGGTACCGTTCTTGTCGCGTCCGCCCGTGACCGCGCTGTAGCCGAGGTAATGCTTGAGGCAGGCCGCGACTTTATCCTTTGCCGCGACGCTGTCGCCCTGGAAGCCCCGAACTTGGGCGGCGTTGCAGAGCGATGACAAATAGGGGTCTTCACCGCAAGTCTCGACGACGCGCCCCCAGCGCGGGTCGCGCGCCAAGTCGCACATCGGGGCGAAGACCCATTCCAGCCCCGTCGCCCTGGCCTCGCGGGCGGCGACCGCCTGCGACCGCTCGAAAAGCGTTGGCTCGAAGGCGCAGGCCAGCCCGAGGGCGCTGGGGAACACGGTGCTGGCGCCATGGATGATGTCCATGCCGAACAGCACCGGGACGCCTAGCCTGGACTCCTCCACTGCGGCTTGTTGGATCTGGTTCCGCAGGGCGACGGAACCGTCCGGCAGTTTCTTGCGCATCCCGGGGTTCCCCATGGCCCAAATGAAAGAGCCGATGCCGCCGGCGCGGAGCTCGGGGTAAAGCTCGGGAAGCATTTTCGGGTCATGCCCCGAGAACACTTGGTTGAGCTGTCCAGCCTTCTCCTCCGGTGTCATCAGCGCTAGGAGGCTATCGATTCGCGTCTCCACCGGCAGGGAGGAAGCTTTGTAGAGGGTGTTGCCCGGGACGGGGATTGAGCTCATATGGTGTTTCCTTTCTTGGCGAGCGCACAGATCTCACGGAGTGAACTTAACGGGATAGGTAAGCTTGGGCCTAGCGGCGGTGGCGGATCCTGGCGATGAGCTCATCCTGGTTGGCCTTGCCCAGCTTGGTGAACTTGTCGGAGTAGCCGCCCACGCGCACCATGAGATTGGGGTAGTCCTCGGGCTTGCCTTGGGCTTGCTTCAGAACCTCCACGTCGGTCATGTTGCCTTGGAACATCTGGCCGCCGCTGGCGAAGAACGTCCGCAGCAGGCCATCGACCACCTCGGGCGTGGCGAACTGGTGGTCGAGGTCCCACATGTGGCTGGCGCCGCCGGAGAAACGCTCGACGGGCATGCGGACGGCGGAGTTCATGGCCGTGGTGATACCCTCGGTCATGGCGGAACTCTGTGGGGTGATGCCCTGGGCGATGGGCGTCCCGGCCAGACGGCCGTCGGCGGTGGCGCCCAAGGTCGCCCCGATCAACGGGGCGAGGCCCGAGGTCATGATCATCGGCTTGACTTTGCCGCCGCAGACGTTGGTGTAGGACTCGAAGATGGCGCAGACGTCGTCCACGATCCGCTTGGCCATGGCGTCGGCCTCGGGGTTTTCCTGGCCGAATTTCGGGAGGGCCAGCAGGCGGCGGCGGAGCGCCTCGTGCCCCTCGAAGTTCCTGGCGAGGGCCTCTAGTAGTTCGTCGCCCGTGACGAAGCGCCCGTCGAAGACGGCGGCCTTGAGGGCGAAGAGGGTGTCGCTGGCGTTGGGCATGCCCAGGGGGGCCGCGCCGTAGTCCTCGTAGACGGCGCCGCCGTCGTTGATGATCCGGCCGCGGGAAATGCAGTCCTCGATCTGGCAGGAGAGCATGGTGGAAAGACGGCGCTGGCGCATGCATTCGGCGGAGATGTCGATCATCTTGAAGGTCACCCGCAGGCAGCGCTCCAACTCCAGGTGGAACGCGGAATAGAGCTCCTCGAAGCTGGCGAAGTCGGCGAGGGTCTTCTTCAAGTGCGGAAAGAGCCGCTTGCCGGACATCATGCAGACGCCGCCGGTCAGGACGTACTCCAACACCTTGGCGACGCTGAAGAAGTCGGCGAAGTTCAGGTCGCCGTTCATCCCTTGCGGCGAGGCCTCCATGCAGCCGCCGCACATGTACATGTAGGCGTGCTCCTTGGCGACGTGGCCGTCGCGGGCCATGGCCTCGACCAGAGCCTTGTCGTTGTTGACTTGGCCGAGGTTGTGCCCTTGGATGAGGTGGGCGGACGCTAGATCCAACAGCCACTCGGGGGTCTGCTCAGGTAGGCGGATGTAGACTGCGGGGTGGCCGAGCTGGTGGGAGCCAATCGACTCCACCATGATCTTTGAGAGCGGGTTGGCCGCGGAGCTGCCGTCCGGATGGCTGCCAGCCACGACGATGGTCTCCACCGCGCCCTCCATGCCCCAGCGGTACCGCTCGTGGATGCGGACGAACAGCTCGTCGACGAGCAGGCGGGCGGACTCCAAAGTCTCCTTGCCCGAAGCCAAGTCGCGTTCGAGATAGGGCCAGAGATAGTAATCGAGCCGCCCCGCCCCGTTGCCGCCATTCTCGAACCAAGTGGCGAGATACGAGATGTGGTAGGCTTGGACCGCCTCACGAAAGTTCCTGGCGCCGCGCAAGGGCACCTGGCGGCAAAGCTCCAGCTTCTCCGCGAGGGCGGCTTTGGCGTCCCCCTGGGCGGCGGCGAACCTGGCCTCGAGCGCCTGGAGATGGGCGGCGTTGAAATCCAGGAGCCCCTGGAGGCTGATCCGCATCGCCTCGAGCACTTCCCGCCCTTTGGCGTCCACGTTGGGCGTCGCGGCGTCGAGCCGTTTGAACATCCCCTCGACGCCGTCCTTGACGATCCAGTCCCAATGCCAGCCGATGTGGCCGGTGGAGCCGCCGTAGTAGAGGGAGATCCACGACGCGGGCGAGCGCTCGGCGTCGGGGGACTCTTGGCCGAGGAGGGGGAAGAGCTCCGGGAGGTCTTTCCTGATCCGCTCGTCGTAAAGGGGGCCATAGTCGAACTTGGCCCAGCGCGGCTCCTCCTGGCGGTTGATGGTGGGGGCGACGTGGAGCTGCCCGACCAGGAGGTCGTCGTCCTCCAGGTAAATGGGCTCGTGGGCGAGGGCGTAGGCCCAGCTCAAGGCGAGGCGTTTCATCATCGAGGGCTCGTCCGGGTAAATATCGAAGCAAGCCTTGCCGATGTTCCGGCGCTTGACGGAGTCTTTCTGGCTGGGGACGTCGCGTTCGACCCGAAGCTTCGAGGCCTCCATGAGTTTGGCGGTCCGGGGACGGAGGGCGTTGTCGTAGGCGGGGGTGCTGGACATGGTTTTCTGGCTCCTATAAAGAGTGTTGGGTACGTTTGACGATTTCACGCTGGACGGGTTTCGTCTGCGTGGTGAAATAATCGCAGTAGCCGGCGATACGCACGATCAGGTTCCCATGCTTCTCCGGTTCCCGGAGGGCCTTCTCCAGGGTGCCACGATCCATGACGGACACTTGCAGCTGCGTGCCGCCGAGCTTGAAATAAGTCTTGAACAGGCCTTTGACCTTGTCGCGCGTCTCCCTGGTCTTGAAGAGCGTGGCGTCGAGCAGCAAATTGAGCACGCAAGTGCCGGGAGCGTCGAACTGTGGGATGGCCGCGGCGGACTTCAGCACGGCGGCCGGGCCTTCCAGGTCGGTTCCTTGCAACGGACCGCAGGAGTCGGCGAAAGCCTCGCCATCCCTCCTGCCGTCCGGCGTGGCCCCGACGTGCTTGGCCAAGTACACGAAGGTGGTGTAGGCGATGATGGAGGGGGTGTTCACCCAACGGCCGTCCGGGTACTTGAAGGCGTTCATCTCGCCGAAAACGAAAGTCGAGAGCTCCTGGGCCAGGGCGTTCAGGTCGGGGGTGTCGTTTCCGAATTTCGGCAGACCTTTGATGATGGCGAGCGTTTTCGCATGGCCCTCGAAGTTGTCCAGCAGGGCGCGCCGCAGCTCGTCCTTCGAGAGTGGGATCTCGCCGGAGAAGCAGGCCTGGAGAACCCGCAAAGCGTTGGAGACGTTGGGGACGCCGACGACCCCGGTGTTCTCGAAGTTGTAGTTGGCTCCGCCCTGGTAGAAGCCGCGGCCGCGCTCCAGGCACCCTTTCGTGAGCAGGGTCTTCACCGGCTCGGCGTGGTGCGTGGCCATGAACTGATGCTTGAAGTCGAGCTGCCGCATCAGGTCGGCGATGACGCCTTTCACCCGCAGGAGGAACAGCTTGTGGAACTTCTCGTAGCTGTCGGCGCCAGCCAAGTCCCAGCGGACGCACTCCTCCAGGATCTCCGGCAGGTTCACCATGGAGAGTAGGGATTGGCAGAAGGTCTGGCCCGGGATGAAAGTCTCGGAGCAGCCCCCGTACGTGAAGTCGGCGGCGTCCTCGGGCTTGACGTGGACGCGCTCGACCAGGCTCCGCTGGATTTGGGCGTCGTTCACCAGCGAGGGCTGACCGCCGCCGGAGCCGACGCACAGCAACGCCTCGTCCCAAAGCTCGTCGGGCATGTCCTCCCGGACCCTCAAACTCACGTTCGGCTGCCGGCGGCGGTGCGAGAGCCTCAGGATCATCGTGGTCAGCTCGTTGTAGCCGTCCTCCCCGTCGCCACCGACGACAAGATGCCAGACGAGTGCGGTGCCGATGCGTTTCTCGGTGATGTCCAGCAAGACGTCGAGCAGCTCGCTGGCTTCCGCCTCGCTGACCCGCCTCGCCCGCAAGCCCTCGCGATAATAGGGCAACAGATAGTGGTCCATGCGGCCGGGTTCGCTGGCCGCGGCGTAGAACATGAAGAACTGGACGCAGACCACCGCCTCGAAGAAGGAGCTGGCCGGACGCTCCGGGACGTTGGCGTACGCTTGCGCCAGACGCTCAAGCCGCGGCGAGGGGTTCCGGGCGTACTCGTCCCGCAGATACCCCGCCATGCGCCGAGCCAAGCGGATTAGCCCCTCAACGGTGTCGAGCATAGCCTCGTGAAACTGCCGCCCGTCCTCGTCGGGCTCCTTCCCCAGGGCTTCGAGTATTCTCGCCTTGTAGCCGGAGAGCCCGGAGCGCAGCATCTCCCGGTGGTCCATCACCCAATGGCCGCCGTCGACATGGCCGCGGCCGCCGTGACGCATGTCCATGCTGTGGGTCCGTATGCTGTGCAGCTCCATGTCTTGGAAGACGCGTTCGAGCACGTGGCGCTCGGTGTCGTCCTCGACCGTGTCGACGAACTTGCGGAACTTGTCCGGCTGGAAGGCGAAGGCGCCACCCTTGTCGAGCTTCAGTCCATGGCCAAGCTTGTCGTCCTGGGGGAGCGAGGGGCTCCATGCCTCGTAGGGGTAAAGGGCGGAGTTGTTGTAAGGGGGGAGGTCGCACTCCTCGAACAACGTCCTAACCGCCCGCGCCGTCCTGCGGAGCACGGTCTCGTTCTTGTTCAGATAGAACAGCGCCGCGGACTTGAGCCCGTGCTTGTCGAGTATCCGCGCCTCGTAGTTCAACGCCCTCGCGTCTTCAAACCAACGTTCATAGTTCATGTTCACACCAAATTAATCAGTTTTTTCAATTCCTGGTGGCTTGCTTGCCTAGCTGCGCGCGGAATGGCTCGGCGGGCAACCCCGCGCCATCGGCAAGATTGCAATCCGGATTGTCAGCCCACGCATAGAACAGTTCGGAAGGCGAGGAGATCCCTTCGGTAGAGATCAGGATGTCGTCGCTGTCGACGATGGCTTTGGCCTCATGGGGCGCGCCGTCGGAGCCTGAGACCGCGAACCCTCTCACCGGAGCTCCATCCTTGGTTTTCAAGCCGCCGTTGACTCCGGCGAAGGAAAGCCTTAAGAACTTCCCTTCGTCCCTCACACTTTTGCAGACAGGGCCGCGGGCGACAGCCTCCTTGACGCCATAGGTTTTCGACAGGGCCTCGGCGGCCAAGCGTTTGCCCAGCGGCATTTTGCTTTTGGGATGAAGGTCGCCGTCGCCAAGATCCAAAGCGCAAATCATGCCGCAGCCAGGAAGCAGGCCAAGCTTGGCCTCGGCTTCACGGACAATCGCCCAGGGACTGTCGGCCTTGGTGGTTCTCTCGCCACAACCGGGAAGCTGCACGATGTAGAACGCCAGGTCGTCGCGTTGCCAATGCGCGCGCCAATCCGAAATTAGCGTTGAAAGGATGTCGTAATAGTGCGAGCATGCGGCGTCCGCGTTCGACTCGCCTTGATACCAGATGGCCCCACGCAACGCGTAAGGCGCGAGCGGCGCGATCATTCCGTTGAAAAGGAACGACGGAGTGAAAAGCCCGCCATGCGCCGCGCTTTCCACGGCGCAGCTCCACGTGCCGTCGAGACGCGACGGCTGAGACTCGGGAAGCGACGGACAGCTGAGCTTCATCAGCTCGGCGGGACCGTACAGACCTGCGTCGAAATATTCGCTGCGCGTTTGCGCGGCTATGACGTTCCGGCCTTTTCTGGCAAGTCCGGCGGGTATTTCATAGACGCGTTTTTGGGCGTAGGCGTCGCTATTGTCGGCGGTGAACTTTATGGAGCCGATCTTCACGCCGTTGAAGTAGGTGTTGTCCTCCTTGTCGATCGCCCCGAGAGAGACGCGAAGGGCGCGGCCCTCCCATTCCGCCGGGAGGTCGAGCTCCTTCCTGAACCACATGACGCCGTTGAAATTGAAGCCGCGCTTCTGCCAATAGCTCGGCAATTCGATGGGCTTCCAGTCGCCTGAGCTCGGCTGCTCCACCCCGGCCCAGCCGAGCTTGAAACAGAGGTCGGTGGAATACGCATGACGGGCAGTCACGTCCGCGGCCGCTGCGGCGGAGGGGGGCAGCGGCTCGGCAAGACGGTTCCTGAGCGTGGCCAGCTCCTTCTCAAGGCAGGGGAGCTTCCTCTCAATCGCCTGCTCGCTTAGCCAGCATTCAGCCCTGGAGGCTCCGACTGAACTATCAATGAGCCCTACCGGAACCTTCAACTTGTCGCTAAGCTCGTAACCGAAGAAATAGGCCACAGCCGAAAAACCTCTGGCGGTTTCCGGCGCGCATTCCGTCCAATGCGTTCCACTGAGCTCGTCGGATTCGCTCTCGCAGATCGATTTGGGGATCGAAAGGAGACGAAGGGACGGACGCTTCGCCTTCGGAAGCTCAGCGTTGGCTTCGCTGGCTCTTTTCAACAGCCATTCCATGTTCGACTGCCCGGATGCGATCCAGACTTCGCCGACCAGGACGTTCGAGAACTTGACCGTCGTTTTCCCTGAGGAGACCGTCATGGTCCGCGGTTCGAACGACGCCTCCATGGGGTCGAGCTTGACCAGCCAGCGCCCGTCGGGGCCGGTCTTGGTGGTCTTGCGTTGCCCGGCGAAGGCGACGGAGATGGTCTCGTCCGGCGTGGCCTTGCCCCAGACGGGCGCGGCCATGCCGCGTTGCAACACCATGTTGTCGGTGAAAATCGACGCTAATGAGACATCGGCGAAAGAGCTTGCGCAAGCTCCCAGGATGGTCATTGACAAAGCGAGCTTTCCCATTTTCATTCCTTGCGTTTATTGGTTCGTCAACGTTCCCTGGAATTGATGTCTGCCGGAGCCGCCCTGAATCTGGGGTTCCGCTCGCTGATCCCCAGCGGCGCGGACAGATGCCCGCAACGAAGCTGCCCGATGGCAAAAAGTCCCTGAGCCATGTCCCCAATCTTTCTTCTCATTTCGCCATAACCACTAAAGATTTAATTTACGCAATAAACGGCGTAGACTCTCACCTCGCCAGGCCGATCTTGACCAAGCCGAGCCGCTCCCCTCCGTTCAGATGCCGCAGCAGCATGTCCGCCGCCGTGAGGTCCAGGTTCGCCGCGAGCGGCCAGGGCATGGTGAGCAGCTTCACCTCGGGGAATCTGGCGCGGAAGCTGGCTAACCCGGAAAACTCGTCGGTCAGGACCTCCGGCTGTTGCGTCCCTTCCGGAAGTGCGGCCAGCTCCTCCAAGAGGAAACGCAAACTGTAGCCGCCACCTGAAAACACCGCGGTGCAGTCGAGGCGGCGCAGCGTCTTGGCGAACTTGCCCGGATAGGATAGGATGTCGTTGGTGCTGACGCAGCGTTTCGGTCCGAGCTCCACCCCCGCGGCCCGCAACGCCGCCACCAGACCATGGCGCTCGGCCGAGGCATGGTCGCCAATGTAGAGGAAACTGCGATGCCCCCGCCCCAACATGTAGTCCGCTCTACCCTGGCTTATCCGCTCGTAGTCGAAGTCCACTTGGCCGACGCCCGGAATGTCCTCTTGCCAGGGAGGGCACATCACGACCAGGGGAAGGTCGCCGTCGCCCTGGATGTCCTTGACCGCCACAAGCGCCTTGGCTGGCGGGAACAGCCACAGCAAACCCTCCACCACACAGATGGCGGCTCGGTGGCGCAGTTTGCCGATGGAACTGGAGTGGATTATCTGAGCCGAGAAACCGTTCTCGTAAAAGTGCTGGAAGTATCCATACAAATCTGCGACCAGCGGCAAGTCCCCACCGTCGCGGTAGATGACACCGACCTTGCGGCGGCGCTGGTCGGCGGAGACCACCGCATGCCCCCGTTGCGGGAAACTGACCGCCAAACCTTCGTCCTGCACAGCCTTGAGCGCCTTGCAGTAGGTAGGGTAGCTGACGTCCAGCCGCTCGGCCATCTCCCGGCCAGGCGGCAACCAACCACCATCGGGATAGCGCTCGTCAAAAAGCCGCCGCAAGACCTTGATGGCCTCCCGGTGAGATGTTCGATCCACCCCGCTCTTCATGACCGTAAAACCTCATTCTTTTGTTTTGCATAAATAATATACTATGCAATAGCCAAAATGTCAAGTGAGAATATCGTGGCGCCGGCGGCGGAGAATCAGAAACGGGGTACTCCGCCATGCGGCCACTCCCGGCGTCCGGGCGTGGCAGAACGCCAACGCGGTGCGCCTTGGGATTGCACGCGAGATGTGACGGGGAGTAAGGGCTGAGCGCATGCGGACGGACGGCTCAGCAGAAGTTGAACCTGATCTGGATCGCCCCGCGCGCCAGCTCCAAGAAGGGCTCGGTCCGGAACGACTCGGCGAGCCGCCTGGCTAAGTCTTTCATGGTTTTGAAGCGCTCAATCGTCGTTTTGGCGACGGCCGCCAGGAGCGCCTTGGGCTTCTCAGACCTCTCGCCGAACTTCTAGCACACAGTACGACTTAAACGTTCGTATTGCTAGCATCTTCTTTGCGGCGTGAGCCGCAACCAGGGAGTGCCGATCCCCAGCTCGGCTCTTCGGGCACGGACGTGGAGCCAAGCTTCTCTAGTGGAGGCTGTTTCCAGGATCCCGCAGCCTTCTGCCCGGGCGGCGTGGTGCCGAGCTGGGGCTCGGCGCTCCCAGGGGGGCGGCTCCGCCGCAAACACTGAAATATCCGACTGTTTAAGACGTACTATGTACTAGTAGTTACAATTGGGAAATGAAACATGCCTTATTTTATAGTCCGTTGGAATTTGGAGTCAAGGAGCATGAATTTGGTGCCTTCGGCAATCCTCCCGACTTTCCTTTGCTTCACGTCCAGCAAGTAGATGTCGTGATAGTCGTCGAAAACAAGCTCTTTCCCGTTGCCCAGAAAGCATGCGTCGTTGAAGTTGCGGTTCCCCAACTTCAGCAGTCCAGGATTGTCGGCCAGCCGGAACGACGCGCCACCAGCCTCCACCCGCAGGTTGCTCCCGAGCCCATGTGTCATAAACACTTCCATTCCCGCATGTTGATCGGATGAAAACGAGGCGCCCCAGTCATCGCGCCCCCACCAGCCTCCCTCGCCGAACCGCCCATATACCCGCAAGAGGGGGACGTCGCCGGCGCCAACCGGCGTCCGGGTGGCTTTCATGTCGCCATCAAAGGTGATCGCTTCCAGCGTCGCCCCGGTTTTCAGCAAAAGGGTGGAGGGTTTATCGGCCCAAGCGATCATCGAATAAAAGGCGTCCTTATCCGTGATGATCCCGGTGCCAACGCTCCGTCCGGACGCCATGTCATGCAAGGTAAGTTCGAGGGGCATGGATTCGCCTTTCGCCGGGTTGAGGTAGGCCACCACCTCGCCCTTGGGGTCGCAGGCGACTTCCGCCATCGCGAAACGGTGGTTGGTTTTCCAGCAGAGCCGGGGTTTCCCCTCCGACTCCCGGAACAAACTGAGGTTGTTGGAGCCGTCGCGGTAGAGGAAAACATCGGTCCCCGGCAAATATTGATAGTCTCGGACGATATCGGGCAGCACCGTCCGGCTCCCCCGCCCGTCTGTCATCACGGTGGAAAGGTGCCCTTCGCCATCGACGAAGAACAGTTTGTTCGGCGGCGCACATGCCCATTTGGAGTCGTCGGTGAACTCCCGGATGTCATGCGCAGGCCGCGCCACGAAGTAGTATGCCGGAGCGAGAACCGCATAGGTCGCCAAGTTCGCCAGGAACACAAACAACGCCACCCGGCCAAGGCCGACGGGAAGCGCCCTTTTGCGGCACCACGCGATGACCACAAGAAATTCCACCACCAAGGTGACAACAAAAAAGTTGGCGGAACAAAGGATCGCCACCGTGGGATAGTCCCGAAAATAGGCGGCCAAGGGGTGCGGGAGAATTTGCGAATACATCCAGGCGTTGAATATTTTCACTGGCACCCCCGCCGCCAGGGATGCGAGATTGGCGGTAAGGAGCAAGCGTAGCGTCTGGCGGTAAGGGACTCTCAGCCCAAAGGCAAGGAAAATCCCTTCTACCAACACGACAAACAAGGTGAGGGGAACAAGGACGACCACGCCAGCCACCGCGACGAAGCCCAGGTTGATGGCGTCAGCTCTGGCTTCCGCCGGGAAGAAGGCGCATAGTCCCAAAGCGCACAACGTCGCCAACCACGATTTGCGCCGCGCCAATCTCATCGTCTCCCCCAGGCCCATGCGAATGTGAACATCACAAGAAAAAACCCCAAGGATTTTCATCCTCGGGGCTAGTGTCGAAAAAATGGCTCCGGCAGCTGGATTCGAACCAGCGACCAAGTGGTTAACAGCCACCTACTCTACCGCTGAGCTATGCCGGAGCGTTGACAAGGCTCATAAAATAGCCGCCTCCTGGCAAAAGACAAGCCCGCCTATGATTATTTTTTCAAAAAAAGCGGCAGACCGAAAAATAGCCCTGAACTCCGAACTCCAGACTTCCCTGCGTTGACGCGGCGGCGGCGGCGGATTAATGTATCTAGATTGGCGGTGGAACAAACGGTGGGTTGGCGCTGTCTATGGGGGATGTCCGCAGTCCCTGGAGGGGCGATGGGTTGCCAACTATCTGAGTTTGAGGAGAACTAGCATGGATTTTCTGGCGGTTGACTGGTTGTGGGCTCTGCTGTTCGTCCCGGCGGTGGCGGCGCTGTCTTTGTATGCTTCGCGGCGCCGCGTCAGGATCTTGTCGCGGTTGCTCGGGCCGCGAGCCGCCGACTCGGACTACGTCAACGTCTCCAAGCCCAGGCGGGCGCTCAAAGCCTGGCTTTTCGCCGCGGCGACCTTCTTCCTGGTAGTGGCGGTAGCCCGGCCTTACTGGGGCAACCGCCTCTTGCCGTTCACCGGCAAGGGCCGGGACGTGTTGCTGGTCCTAGACGTCTCCAAGAGCATGATGTCCACCGACATGGCCGGCGGCGGCGGCAAAGGCGCCCCCTCCCGGCTCAAGCACGCCAAATGGCTGTTGCGCGAACTCATCGCCGCCACTCCCGGCGACCGCTATGGCATCATCGTCTTCGCTGGCAAGGCCTTCCTGGAATGCCCCCTCACCGGCGACCGAACCAGCCTCTACAACATCCTCAACGACATCACCACCGATTCCGTCCCGGCCGGCGGCACCAATATCGAGGAGGCCTTGTCCGTGGCGTTGCGCGCCTTCCAGGCGGCGGCCGGCGGTTACAAGGCAGTGGTGCTCATCAGCGACGGCGACGAGGTCTACGGCCAGAGCTCCAACGCCATGGCGGAGGTCAAACGCCTGAAGATCCCGCTGCTGGTGGTCGGCGTAGGCGACCCCGAGCGCGGCATCATCCGCATACCCGACGAGAAAGGCGCCATGCACACCGTGCTCGACGCCCAGGGCAACCCCGTCAACAGCAAGCTCAACGAGACCCTGCTACGGAAAATGGCCGTCGAGACCGACGGCGTCTACGTGCGCAGCACCAGCGCCGAGCCCGGGCTGGACACCTTGGAGAAACGGATCGAACAGCTCGTGCCCGAGAAATACGCCGAGGGAAAAATGACCCGCCCCCTGGAGCGCTTCCACCTCCCCCTGTTCGCCGCAATCCTGCTCTACCTGTTGTGGCTGGGCGTCGGAGAGACCACCTTCCCGTCCAAGACGGCAGCCAAGGCTATCGCCCTGGCCCTGGCGTTCCTGGGGCTCTTCGCCGCCGACGGCGCCCAAGCGCAAGACTCACCGGTCAGCGACGGCCCCGCCTTGACCAAGAAAACTCCCAGCCCCGACGCCATCGGCTCCTTCAACGCCGGGCTCGACGCCCAGCAACTCGGCGACAGCGAGAAGGCCGAGAAATGCTACACCGACGCCATTAACCTGGGCGAGTCCAAGCCCGACGTCCGCGCCGCGGCCTACCAGAATTTGGGCGTGATGCGGCACCAGTCCGCCCGCCTCGCGGCCCCCCAGGAACCGGAGCGGGCCCTCAAGGACCTCGACCAGGCCGAGGAGCTCTACCGCGAGTCGATGCGCTCGAGCCCCGGCCGCCGCCAGGTCGCCGTCAACCAGCAACTGCTGCTCTCCGACCGCAAGGCCGCTCAGGAGATCATCAAACGTCGCCAGGAGATGGAGAAAAAACAAAAAGAGGCCCAGGAGAAGACGCAGCAAGCCCTCGACCAGCAGCGCCAGGCCAACCAAAGCCAGGGCCAGCAGCAGAAGCGGCAACAGCAGCAGGCCGACCAGAAAACCCACGACGCCAAGCAGGCCGCGGAGGACTTGGCGCAGGCGGCCAAGGATGCGGGCAAGCCCCAGGAGTCACAGCGGGCGGCGCAGGCGGCCAAAGACTTGGACAACGCCCGTCAGGACCAGAAGAAGAACGACGGCAAGGCGGCCGAGAAACAACTGGAGAAAGCCATGCAGAAGCTCGGGGGCGAACAGAGCCAGCAGCAGCGCGAGGAGAACAAGCGCAAGGACGCCGAGGACAAGACACAGCAGGCCATGCAGAAGCAGCAGGAGGCCAACCAGGCCCAGGACCAGCAGGAGAAACAGGAGAAACAGCAGCAGGCCCAGGAGCGGACCGACGAGGCGAAGAAGTCCATGAACGACTACCAGAAGGCCAACCAAGGCAACCCTGACCCCAAACGCAAGGAGAACGCCCAGGAGGCCAAGAAAGAGTTGGAGAAGGCCAAGGAGGAGCAGAAAGAGGGCAAGGGGGAGAAGGCCGAGGACAGCCTCAAGAAAGCGTTGGAGAAGCTCCGCGCCAACAAGCTGGAGGATAAGCAGAACAAGGGCGACAAGGACAAGCAGGACAAAGAGGACAAGGCCGAGTCGAAGGATAAGCAGGACAAAGCGCAGAAGCAACAGGGGCAGGAAGGCAAGCCCCAGGGACAGCGGAAATATGACGAGAAGGAGATCGACCCGCAGCAGGCGGCCAGGCTTTTGGATCTGATGGCCAAGGAGGAGAAAAGCTTGCGGGAGGAGTTGAAGCAGCGCGCCAAGGAGAACTCCGGCGTGGCGCCAGTGGAAAAGGATTGGTAAGCGAGAATGAGCAATAAAATATTCGCAGCCGTGGCCGTTGCCCTATCCCTGGCGCTCTGCGCCGCGGACGCCGCCGAGAACCAGAAGTTCAAGCTCTACGTCCGCCCCACCCCCGTGGTGGCCGGGGAGACCGCCCAACTGGTGCTCTCCTCCCCCCGCGGCCAAGTGACCTTTGAGAACATCCCGGAGGTCGCCGGCCTCTCCTGGACCGGGGGGCCCTTCTCCAGCGTCCAGATCGTCAACGGCTACAAGACCGTCGAGATCATCTACCAGTTCACGGTCCAAAAGCCCGGACTCTACACCATCCCCGCCAGCCGCGTCCTGCTCGACGGCGCGCCCCACATGTCCAAGGCGTTCCGTTTCAAGGCCGGCTCCGGGGCGCTCTCCGAACTGGAAAAACACCTCTACATCACCCCCAAGTTCCTGGTCAACGGCGACGCTGTCTACGTCGGCCAGACCGTGCCGCTGGAGATCGCCCTCCACAAGGCCGACGGCTTCAACGCCCAAGTCGCCAGCTACCCTAACCTCAAGCTCGACAACGTGGTCTACGACGACTTCACCAACTACTACGGCAACCCCCGCGAGTGCCTGGACAAACGTTTCGCCCCCTACCCCCAGCGCGAGGGTCACGACAGCAAGGACGGGACCAACTACCAGATCAGCACCTTCCTGACCTCCTTCCGTCCGCTCAACGCCGGGACGCTCTCCGGGAACGTCTCGGTCAAGTGCAAGCTGCAGTTGCCCCGAGGCCAGACGCGCCGCTCCAACGGCTTCGGCGACCCCTTCGACGACGCGTTCTTCGGCGACCCCTTCGGCCGCAACGCCACGCTCCGGGACATCTCCGCGGCGTTGCCCACGCTGGAGGTCAAGCCCCTGCCCCCGCCCCCCGACGGCAGTCTGTTCCTGGGTATCATCGGCGATTGGGACCTCTCGGTCGACATCTCCGACGCCACGTTGCAAGTGGGCAAGCCGGTCACTATCTCTGTCAACATCAGCGGCCGCGGCTCGCTGGAGAACCTCCAAGCCCCCGAGCTGGCGTTGTCCGGTTTCAACGACTACCCGCCTGAGGTTGTCAAAGGCAAAGGCGACTCCGTGGCCGGGCTCAAAGACTCCGCCGCCGTCAAATACGTGCTCATCCCCGCCAAGCCCGGCAAGACCAACCTCGACATCGATTTCGCCGTGTTCCAGGCGAACTTGGGCAAATATAAGACCGTCAAGTTCAAGCGTTCCTTCGACATCGCCCCCTCGCCCACCGGCGCGGTCGCCTACGTCCCCAGGGACAAGAGCAAAGCCGAGGAGCCCACCGCCGTCGGCCCCAAGGCCGGCGAGATCCTCTACCTGAAAAAACAAGCCGGACAGGTCGTGCTCATGCCGCTCTGGAGAAACCACGCCTGGGCGATCGCCACGCTGCTTTTGGGCGGTCCGCTATTCTGGGCGCTGGTGGAACTGCTCTGGCGCCGCCGCCTCAAACTCGGCTCCGACCCGGCGCTGCGCCGCCGTCTCGCCGCCAAAGGGCGCGCCGGAAAAGTGCTCGCCGACCTCCGCAAGGCCGACTCCGCCAGCTTCCCCGACGCCGTCCGCGGCCAAGCGCTCCCCTACATCAACGACCTCAAAGGCTTCCCGCCCGGAGCGACCTCCCACGAGCTCGAAAGCCTGCTCGACGACCGCGAGCTGGTCGATTGCCTGAAACAAGCCGAAACCCTGTCCTACATGCCCGGCAGCCCGGAGCAAGTCGCCGGGCTCCGCGACCGCCTGGTCAAGCGTCTCGGACGTCTCGCCATCCTCGCGTTGGCCTTCGTCTCACTCCAGTCCAACGCCGCCGACATGGACAAGATCCTCGCAGCCTACGACGACGGCGATTTCACCAAGGCCGCCGCCGCGTTGGAGGCGCAACTCAACCCCGCCGCGCCCTCCCCCGCATTGCTCTACAATCTGGGCGACTGCTTCTACCAGCGCGGCGACCTCCCCCGCGCCTTGCTCTGCTACGAGCGGGCGCTGCGCCTCGCGCCGCGCGACTCGGACATCTTGGAGAACCTCAACTACGTGCGGCGGCAACTGATCCTGCCGCAGCTCCGCCAAGCGCGCAACCCGCTGGACTTCCTTGGCCGGGCCCGCGACCTCGCCCGTCCGGACGAGTGGCTGTTGCTGGGGGCCTTCGCCTGGGCGCTGTTGTGGCTGGGCTTGGCGCTACGCCGCCTGACCCCCTCCAAAGTCTGGATTGTGGTCGTGAGCGTGGCGGGCGCCGGACTGCTGTCCGCCACCGCCGCCTGGTTCAGCCTGCGGGCCACCACCTACAACAGCGCCGACGCCATCGTGTTGGAACGCAACGCAGAGATCCACGTCCTGCCCTCGGACAAATCCGCCAAGACCAAGTTCAGCCTGGTCGCCGGCGAGGACGTCCGCATCGAGGAACGCCGCAACGACTGGGTCCGCGTCCGCTCCGGCAACGCCGAAGGCTGGGTCAAGAGCGTCGCCGCCGGGAGCCTCTGGCCCTATTGAAAGCGCGGCGCCCCCCGCTTATATTACGGCTCCTGAAAAGCCATAACTTAGGGGGACGCCATGAGAAAACTCGTCGGACTGTTGTTGCCACTGCTTGTCCTCGCCAGCGGTTGTTCCACGACCAACTCGGCGCCGGAGACTTCAGCCAAGGCCAAACGCGCCCTGTCCGAGCGAATCCAGTGGCTGGCGATCGCGCTGGACAAGGCGGCGGCGGAACTCGCGCCGCTGACCGCCGACAAGGCGGCGCTCACCGTGCGGCTCCAGTCGTTGCTGTATAATTTCCCCGAGGCCGAGGACTGCGCCTTCGTCTCGCCCGGCGGGGTGATGGTGGCGCTCGCGCCCGCCTCCTACCGCCACTACGAGGGCGTGAGCATCGCCCATCAGCCGCAGTTCCAGGCCGTCAAGGCCAAACGCCTGCCGCTGCTCAGCCCCTTGTTCCAGGCCAAGGAGGGCTACCAGGCCTTCACCTTCGTCTGGCCAGTGTTGGAGGACGGGCAGTTCAAGGGCGCGCTGAGCGTGCTGTTCCGACCGGGGACGTTCTTCCGCAAGACGATCGAGCCGACGTTGAAAGGCGGCCCGTTCGACCTCTGGGTGGCGCAGGCCGACGGGGTGGTCGTCTACGACCGCGACGCCGAGGAGGTCGGCAAAAACCTGCTCAGCGATCCGGCCTACGCCGCGTTCCCCGCGCTACGCCAAGCGTGGCTGGAGATGGTGGCGGCGCCGGAGGGCGAAACCACCTACAACTCCTTTGACCAAAGCACCCGGCTGGTGACCGACAAAGAGGCGCGGTGGGTGAGCTTCGCCCAATATGGGGTAAACTGGCGGCTCGTGCTGACCCGCCCTGTCCGCGAATAAAGGCGCCGCAGGCAATGCCCCCCCAAAAAAGGACGCGCAGCGGCCATGGTCCAGGTCGAAGACCTGGTCGCCCCCGCCGGAGGCAAGCGCCGCAGGCAATGCCCCCCCAAAAAAGGACGCGCAGCGGCCATGGTCCAGGTCGAAGACCTGGTCGCCCCCGCCGGCGACAGAGGCGACCGCCGCGGGCGGAAGGTTTTTGGCTAGGGCGGCCTCGCCCCCGTTACTCGGACTGCTTGCCCAAAAGCTTGGCTGAAAGGCCTTTCAAACAGATCTTGATGTCGTCGGCCGAGGCGTAGAGCGGCATGGGCTCGCCGCGTTTGACCCAGGACAGCTCCAGCGTGTCAGTCTTCACGCCGCCGACGTCCTCCGACCATTTCGAGAAGCCGTCGTTGTGGTGGACGTTCTTGAAGTCAGGCTCAGGCAAGTTCAGTTCGGCGCGGTAGTAGAGGAAGAACCGCGAGATGCGGGTGCCGGTGTTGGGCACGGAGGAATCCGGGGTGTAGAAGTTGCCGCCGATGGCGCTGACCTTGCCAGCGGCGTCAACCACCATGTAGACGGACTCGTCGATGGACTTGCGGGTCTTGTTGAGCAGTTCCTTGTCGTCATAGCGGTGGATCTTGCCGACTGCCCCGAACCCCTTGGGGACATCCACCACCTTGGAATCCTTCATCAGCCCCATGTCCAGGAACTCCTTATCGAGCTTGGCGAGCGTGCCGAGCGGCGCTTTGGCCGTGATGCCGTAGGCCTTGGTGGTGAAATACAAGTATCCGCCCAGCCCGACGGTGCCGACCAGCACGACCACCAACGCCAGCTTGATCAGCCCCCCGAAACGCGCCAGGAAGCCCGGACCGGCGTCCCCGGACGCTGCGGGGCTGGATGCGGCATGGTTCTCGGCGGCCTGGAACGTGAAGCCCTGGCCCTCGGGCGCCTTGAGCGTCGGAGCCGGGGAGCCGGGCAGATGGAGTCCGGAAGGGGCGCCGGGCAAACGCAGGCCGGAAGGAGAACCCGCCGGAGCCTTGAGCTTCGTCGCCGGGGTGTCGGGCAGACGCAGGCCGGAAGGGGAACCCGCCGGGGCCTTGAGCTTCGTCCCCGAGGCGGGCTCGGGGGCGACCACAGGCTCGACCGGGGCGGGGGCGGGGGCGGTTCTGGTTTTGAAATTGTAGCCGCAGCCGGTGCAGAGCGTCGCCTTGGCGGGGGCGGCGGTCAGGCATGTGGGACAGCAGTTGTAGTCTTTGTCGTCGTCGGGGATTTCCGGCAGTTGGAACTTGCGGCCGCACTCGCAGACGACGAACTTGCCGCCATTGTCGTTGTCCAACTTGTAGTAGTCCCCGCAATCGGGGCAGCTGACGGCGATGGCCATGGGCGTTCTCCTTCAAGCTTAGGTTAGTGTTTGGCGACCAGCACCATGATGGTCAGCACGCAGGCGAAGGGCAGGATCAGCAGGACGAGGAAGGCGCTCCATGCGTCCCCCTCGATTTCTGAATAGGCGCTTTTGAGGCTCTGAACCCGGGCGGTGAAGAGGAAGGACAGCCCCTGTCCATAGATCATCATTCCGCCCGCGGCCACCGAGATGCCGGCGAACGGGATGCCCATGAGCAGGATCATCAGTCCCAGGAAGGCCATGCCGAGAGCCACGACGATGGAAGCGCAGAAGAGCGTCAGCGTCAAAGGGCGGAACAACCCGGGCAGGATGTCGGAAACCCAAACGATAGCCCGCTTCCAAAGGGGATAGTCGTCCTCTGGTTTCCACGCCTTGGTGTGGAGCAGCTCGCCGCGCTCCAAATCGAAGCCGCAGCTCACGCAAAGCTTGGTGCCTGGCTCCAGTGGCGCCCGGCAGTTGGGGCAGCAGCGCGGCAGATGGTCGGGATAGGGAGCCCGGAAGTTCTTGCCGCAACCCGGGCAGGTGAGCAGGGCCCCCGCCATCTCGTCGGGGGCGGAACCGGTTTTGCCGCAATGTGGACATGACGCTTCCATCTGTTTGCCTCTCACCACTGCGCTAATATAGCCGTCGAAAGGACGGAAATAAGGGGCTTTCAGAAAAAAACGTTTACAATTAGCGCCTGTTTCAAAAACGTCCAAAAGTCGTTGACTGTTTCGACGTGGAGTTCTTCTGCGGCGGAGCCGCTTTGGAGTGCGGCGATTCTTCGCCGCTTTACGCTGCGTCCACCGCATGGAACCGTAGCCATTTCCGCGCTAACCTCCAGTCCGGAAACATCTTCGGAGTGTACTGACGACCGTTCCAAAGCGGCGAAGAATCGCCGCACTCCAAAGACGCTCCGCGTCGGAAAGGCAGTAAACACCTCTCGTTTTCTCCCGCCAAAGTGTCAACTACTTTTTGAAGCATGCCACAATTAGCGCCTGTTTTGTTTCCCCGTTTATATTTTCACGCCACTAACCCTGCTCGCTTGACGCGTCGCTCCCTGTCAGGCCTTGAGCTTGAGCTTGGCGAAGACGAAATCACGGATGTGCAGCGCCTTTTCCCGCGCCACTCCGGCGTCGTCGAGATTGGGCGGGGAGGCGCTGTATTCGCCGCGGGAGTAGAGGCCGTACAGCGCCAAGGCGTTGGCCGAGAGCTCCGGGTCGAGCTTGGTCAGGGAATGGCCGTAGTCGAAGAGCTCCATGTTGTCGCGGCGCGGCCAGTCGGCCAGTTCCAGCAGCTCGCGGGTGGCGCGGTAGCAGCAGCGGACGGATCCCGACGGGTCGGACATACGCAGGTGGTCCGCCTCGCGGAGCCAGCGGCGGCATTTGCGCAAGCTCCGCCGCTTGCGGACGAAGCGCGTCAGCGACGGCCAGAAAGAATGCAACAGAATATAGAGCACCAGCGCCAGCAACAGCAGATCCTGCGAGCTAGCCAACACCCATTTGCCCAGTCGATTCCAAGTATGGAGCAGGGCGTCCAGCATGCTCTTGAGGTTCCGTTTGAACGCCTCCTTGGCGTCCTTCAGGCTGAATTTCGGTTTCGCGTCCTCCTTCACCTTTTCGTTCTTGGCGGGATTAAGTCCCTCGACTTTCTCCGGCAACGTCAGGATCTTCAGCAACATGCTCTCCTTGAGATCGATTTTGGGCGAGTCAGGGATGATGTTCTTGCTGACGAGAGAGAATTCTGGCTTGACCTCCTCCTGGGTGCTGGCGGTAAGCTCGGGCGGGACAACCCGCCACTCGTCGCCGAAGGGGTCGCGAAAGCTGCCGAAGCCCAGGGGGGTGGTCTTGGAGATCACCGCGTCGGGCGGAGTGCCGTCGAAGGTCAACCAGCCTTTGCCTTCGATGAAGATCTGACTCCAGGCGTGGGCATGATACTCGTAGACCTCGAACCCTTTGCTCAACGCGTTGTAGTTTCCCGGCGAGAAGCCGACGGCCACCCGGGCGGGCAGGCCGTTCAGCCGCGCCAGCACCGTCAACGCGGCGGCGAAATACTGGCAGTTCCCCTCCTTGAGGTCGAAAAGGAAATAGTCCACGGTCTCCATGCCCGGGGGGACGGGTTTGTTGTCCTGGAGGTAGTGATAACTTTCCCGCAGGTGGTCGCGCAACGCGAGCGCCTTCTGGTAGGGGGATTGGACGCCGACGGCGAGCTCCGCGGCCAGCTCCCGGAGCCGGGGGGTGATCTTGCGTTGCGGCAGCCCCAGGTAACGTTTCCGGTCGCAGCGCTCCTCCCAGAGACTGTGGTCCTGCTTGCGGCCGGACGCCAGACGGGTGGTGTCGGGACTGTCGTCCACGTAGGGGACGCGCGAGGACGCCTCGTAGGTGAAAGGGGTCGGGGGCATGTCTTTACCGACGAAGCGCTTGTTGAAGAAGGTCTCCCGCGTGGCCGGCGTCTTCGGGGGCATGACGTAGAAGACCGGACGGAAGGCGGCGCAGAGGGCGGGGGACATCCATTTGTCCACCGTGAAGATCTGCCGGACGGACTTGGAGGGGTTGGCGAAAAGCGACATCGACTGCCAATTGACGCGTTGGCGCTTGAGCTTCTCGGTGGTGGCCCACGTCGTGCCGTCGTAGCGGTCGTAGAGGGTGGCCAACCAGTAGAGCTTGACCGGTGATTTGACCGTGAACAACAAGTCCTGTCCGGCGGCGCCGCCTTCTCCGGGGACGGATATGCCCGAGCTCCGCTTCTGGTCGAGCGACTTCAGCGGCACGCCATTGGGGCTGGGAGTGGCTTTGTCGGAGCCGGGGGCGGCCTTGTCCGCGTCCTCCCCGGCGGCGGCGACGGCGGTGTCGGCCTTGAGCCAGTCACGGGCGTGCGGCGCCAGATAGTTGTCGTTCTCGGTGAGGAAGGACACGGTGATCAACCCCTGCCCCGGAGGGCGCTTGATCGGCAACGACGAGTAGATGTAACCCATGACCAGCGCGGCGATGAGTCCGTGGACGAACAGGTGGTGCCAGTTCCGCGCCAGCAGGTTTTTCGCCGGGCGGGCGAGGCTCTCCCCGGCCAACGCCGCGGTCCGCGACAGGTAGAGCAACGATAACGACACCGCCAACGCGGCCGAGAGGATGTAGAGGTAGATCGTCCGCGGCAGCAACGCCCCGTAGACCAGCAGCAAAGCGCTGACCAACAACTGGAAGCCGTAGCTGCTGGGGCGGCTGGTGAAGGCGAAACTCAGCCCCAGGATGGCGATGAACTCGATGAGCGCCTTGTCCAGGGGCGTCGCGCCGTTGAGCCGGTAGACCAGCCAGATGATCGCCCCTATCACCACCACCGCGTGGAGGACGCCCCGGCATAGCTTGTTGAGGAAGCGGTAGGGGACGTAGGCCAGCAAGGCGGCCGGGATGATGGACGCCAGGAGGGACAACGTGAGCACCGCGTGCCCGTGTTGCCACAGCGCCGCCACGATCCCCAGGGCGTAAAGCAGATAGTACGCCCAGTGCCCTGGCCGCGACTCGGGGCGGAGCTCGTTCTTGCGGTAGTAGGAGGAGCGCAGGTCAACCATAGGTCAGCACTTTCGCGACGTTCATGCCTTTACGGACGACGAAGGGCTCCAGGACGTTGTCGGGGGCGGCCATGTCTTTCTCGGCCACCTCCGTCTCCGGCCCCTCTTGCCCCTGGGCCGCTCCGCCGCGCGGGAAGTTCGCCTTGGGGGCGTAGATCCAGCGGACGTCCACGCCGCGCTCGAGCAACAGCTCGGCGTGCTCCCGGAAACTGTCGGGGTTGGACATGGTCAGGCAGTAGAGGATGCTGTTGGGCTGGAAGTAGCCCAGCTCGGTCTCGATCAGGTCGCCGAGGGTGACGTCCATCGGCGTGGCCAAGGCGAGGGTTTTGATCACTTGGTTGCGGATGGCGATGGCGTCGCCGCGGATTTTGGTGATGCCCATGCCGTAGCCGGTGATGAACAACGTGTGGCAATACATCCCGGCCAGGTGCTGGACGATGGTCGAGGCGACGGTCACGAGGTACTCGAAGTTGCCGTTGATCGGATCGCCGCAAGCGTAGCGCCGGTCCACGTCCAGGATCACGTCGACCTGGGTCACGGAGTTGGCCTCGAATTCGCGGATCATCAGCTTGCGTTGCTTCGCGGTGGCCTTCCAATGGATGAAACGGACCCCGTCGCAGGGACGGTATTCCCGCACCCCGAAGAACTCCTGGCCGATGCCCGAGACACCGAGCGGCTCCCCGGCGGTGAAGGACTGCGCCCGGCCCCGGATGCTTAACGGCAACCCTGGCAGCTTGACCATCTCCGGATAGATCATGAGCTCCGTCGGGAGCTTGTAGGTCTTCTTGCGATAGAACAGCCCCGCCGGGTCGCCTCCGATCAGCGCCACTTTGGAGAGCTCGAAATGGCCGCGGCGGTTGGCCCAGACCAAACGGTCGACCAGCCGCCGTTCGCCGGGCGCCAGCGGGTCGATGATGGCGTTGAGCCGCTTCTCCCCGGTGAACGGGCAGGTCTCGCGGGCGATTAGCGCCTGCCGACTCCGCCGGGAACGGTTCGTGACCACCAGCGGCAACGACAATTTCGCGGCCTTGAAGCCGTCGCCGGAAGGCCCGCGCTCCAGCCCCACGTTGTAGAGCGAGAACAACGCCAGCAAGAGGCTGGACACCGTGATGCCGCAGAGGCAGGCGGCGACCACGCTGGTGGTGAGGTTGACGTTGACCAGGGCCACCGCCAAGGCGCAGACCGAGGAGCAGACCATCACCGCGCCCCGCTTGGTTGGCAGAACCAGGAACATCTAGCGCTTTTCCTCGTTTTCCATCGGGATGTCTTTGAGGATGTCGTCGAGCAGCTCGTCGGCGCCAGTCCATTTGCCTTGGGCGCGCAGCTTCAAGGTCATGCGGTGCCGGAGCACCGGCTTGACCAGGTCGCGCACATCCTTGGGGATGACATACTGACGCCCCTGGTAAGCGGCGAGGCACTGGCTCAAACGCATCAAGGCGAGCGACGCGCGGGGGCTGCAACTGGTCGCCAGCGCCGGGTGGCGTCGGGTGGCGCTCACGATCTTCACGATGTAGTCTTTGATCGGCTCCGAGATGTGGATGGCGCGCGCCTGCGCTTGGCATTGCAGGATCTCCACCGCCTTCACCACATAGGAGATGTCGTTGATGGGGTGGTGGGTCATCTGGGAGGTTAGTATCTCCTTCTCCGTCTTCTCGTCGGGGTAGCCGATCGAGATCTTCATCAAGAAGCGGTCGAGCTGCGGCTCCGGCAGCGGATAGGTGCCGTGATAATCCGACGGGTTCTGGGTGGCCACCACGAAGAACGGTTTGGGCAGCACGTGGGTGCGCCCGTCGATGCTGATCACCGACTCCGACATGCACTCCAGCAAACTCGACTGCGTCCGCGGGGTGGTGCGGTTGATCTCGTCGGCGAGGATGATGTTCCCGAAGATCGGCCCGGGGATGAAGGAGAACTCCTTCTTGTGGTCGTCGTAGACACTCACCCCGGTGATGTCCGAGGGCAGCATGTCCGGAGTGAACTGGATGCGCTTGTAGGTGCCCAAGATGGATTTCGACAACGCTTGCGCCAGGATGCTCTTGCCGACGCCCGGGGCGTCCTCGATGAGGATGTGGCCGTCGGCCAACAGGCAGAGGATGATGTCCCTGACCGCCTCCGGCTTGCCTTTGAACACCTTGCCGATGTTCTCCTCGAGCTTCTTGATGACATGGGTCATGAAGTAGAAGGTGAACTGCTCGGTGGTCTTCATCTGCTCGTCCTGGATGGCGACCTCGCGCTCCATCTCGGTGGACATCTCCTCGCTGTTGAAGACCAGCACGTTCTCGCCGATCTGGACGATGTCCCGATGCTTGAGCTCCACTCGGCCCTTGGAGGGCGTGGAGTTGATGAAGGTACCGTTGGAACTGCCCAAGTCCTCGATGAAGACTTTTTTACCCAGCATGATCACCTTGGCGTGGTGCCGCGACACGTCGCCTTTATGGATCACGAAATCGCAGTCGTCCTCGCGTCCGACCAGGAACTCGCCCTCCTTCAGCTCGATCGCCGGGCTGCTGTCATATCCTTTTTGAACGGTGAAATGTGGCATTTGGCACATCAGTCCTTCGTTTGGCGTTGTCCGCCGGTTTTCCGGCCTCCTAATGAAATTAGTGCGACATGGCGAAAAATCCAGGGGATTTCGTGGTTGACAAAACATAAAAACAGGTTAAATTAGCACTCATTGCCAGAGATGGGCGCTTAGTTCAGTTGGCTAGAACGCTACCTTCACACGGTAGAAGTCACAGGTTCGAGTCCTGTAGCGCCCACCATTTCATCCTAAAAATTCGCCAATCGGTACCGTTTAGTACCATCGGCGGCTTCCATCCCCCGGCTCGATACGTTCAACGAGGGCGTGCGGGAGCATGGCAGGGAAGAGCGTCAAGCTGGACATCGGTACGGTCTACAAGAAGGATGACGACGGCCCCTACTTTTTCCGGTATCAGCTCAACGGCCAGCGGAAGGCCGTCAGCCTGAAGACCAAGAACCAGCAGGAGGCCATCGCCAAGGTCAGGGATCTCGTCCCGGTCGTCAAGTCGACGACGGTGGAACTGATCTCGGCGCACGTCAAGCACGCCCGGGGGCTGGCCACGCCACGGAAGACCTTGGCCCTGGCCGACGTCTGGGACGTCTATTCCAAACACCCTAACCGGGCAACTCCGGCCACCGCCCATGAGCGGGAGTCCTACCGTTCGACCTTCGAGGAGTTCGTCGAGGTCGTCGCCCCGTACGCCAAGGAGATCGCGGACGTGCCCCCCGAAGTCACCGACAAGTTCGCCCAGCACATGCAGGGCAGTTCCATCTCCGTCGCCACCCATAACCGCAAGATCCAACGGCTCCGACAAATCTTCGCCACGTTGAAGGACTACCGTGAGGGCGAGAACCCTTTCATCACCAAGTCGCTGTTCAGGAAGCCCCGGGAGGAGCAGGAGAATGGAGTCAGACGTCTGTCGTTCAGCCGCGAGCAGGAGGAGGCGCTTCTCAAAGAATTGGAAGATCCCCGCCGCAAGGTCATGAACAAAGCCGAGCTGCGGGTGGTCTACAATCTCGGCATGTTCACTGGCCAGCGGTTCAAGGACTGCATCCTGCTGCGCTGGGACAAGATCGACCTGAACCGGCGCAAGATATGGGTCAAACAGTTCAAGACAGGGAAAGACGTCACCATCCCCATCGCCCCCAGGCTATTTGAGATCTTGCAAGAGGCGCTGTCATGGAAGCGGGACGCCTATTTCTGCCCCGCCACGGCGGAGCGCTACAGCAAAACTGACGCCAAGGGCAAGAACACGGGGAACAACCTGGTGAACATCGACGCCCTGCGGGTGATCAAGTGGATCGGCCTTGAGCCGTCGGCGCAAGTCAAAGGACGCAAGCGGAAGGTCACGGTATACGGCTTCCATTCCCTTCGGCACAGCTTCGCGTCGCACTGCGCCGAGGCCGGAGTGCCGAAGGCGGTGGTCCTCTCGATACTGGGGACGAACTCCGACATCGTGGACAAGTACTACACGCACATCGGAGACGAGGCCCAGGAGAAAGCGATCATGTGAGTCTACCCCTCAGCCTATCCCCGCTCAAAACCCCCGCAACTTGCGCTTATTCACCTCGAAACTCACAGCCCTGGCCAAACTCACGCTGAAAAAACAAAGCCCTGAAAACGGTACTTTCTGGCGTTTCCGCCCCGCCGGATGGCACCGGGTGGTACCTTCTGCGGGCTTGACTCCCATCAGTTTTTGGGAAGGGAATCAATGCCAATTCCCGTTTCCCGATAATGATGAATATACCCGGGGAGGCCTGCGGGTTCAAGCCCTCCTTGCCACTCGCTTCACTGCCACGGGCAGAAAGCCTTCGGGAAGTTTCTGCGCCGCCAACCCCAAACACTACCAGATTGGTCGCAATGCCACGCATTAAAATATATTAATTCCATGGAAACAGTCAGCTTTTGAAGCCCATCGGGCAGTGCCCCGATGCTTTGCTTTTGCCTGTTATGGATGCGGAAAGCGATGGGCTTGCCGGGATGGTTTTGCCTTCTCCGTGACGACATGCCGATTTCGGCGGACATGGCATCACAACTGCTTGCGCAACGTGTCCTCCACCCGGGCGAAACTCGGGAGCGGTTTCAACGCCTCGGGGTTCAGCTTGGCGAACACGGCGAAGGAACGTTTTCCTTTGGCGTAGGCGTTCGAACAGCCTGCGGTGGCGCGGACAAGCCGTGCCTGCACATCGTCCCGGTTCTGACGCTCCAAGTTGTCCATTGGTGGTGGCCACACTTTCTCTTGCTGCGATGAACCGTAGTGTTCCCGCAACGAGGATCAGCCAGCCACGTGCCACGTCTCTATGCTGATCGCCATGAACAGAGCCTGTTCGTGAATCTTCCCGGCGAGATATGAAAACGCTGAGGCTGCGGATTTCGCCCATTGACACAGCCAGATTTAAATATATATTTATGTATATACAACTTTTACGGGCGCCAATGATGGATAGCAAAATCTCTGCCCACCGGCGGATAGTGGAAGATTTGAAACGGTGCATGGCAAACATGCGGCCCGGAGCCCGTCTGCCCACCGAACGGGAGCTGGGCGAGCGCTACCAAGTGTCGCGGATGACGGTGAACAAGGCATTCAAGTCCTTGGAGGACTCTGGCTGGTTACGTCGGGAGCGTGGCAGCGGCAGCTTTGTCGCCAAGCCCGGCGAGAGCCGGCCGATCAAGTTTCTTTTGCCTTGCCCGGAGTATCTGATCTACGAGTGCACCTACCCCCTGCGCCTAGTGCTCTACGGCGTGGAGCGGGCGGCGCGGGAGCTGGGGCGCAAGGTGGAGGGGGTTTGGGTGTCGCGGAGCAACTCGCCTGACGACATCAACTGGGAGCAGTTCGATGGTTTCGACGCGCGCACGGAACTAGTGGTATTCCATCCGTGGTTCAAAACAACCTTCCCGCTGCTGAGGGAGCGTGGCTGCCAGGTGGTGTTCGTCAGCGCCGAGCCGCATACACTGTCCCTCGCCGGCGGCGCTTGGGGCGCAGTTGGCGTGGATTTGGACGCAGGCATGCGCCAGGTGGCCATCCACTTGGCCATGCTAGGCCGCCGCCGGGTCGCCTTCGTCCACCACTACCAGGAGAACAACCATCCCTTGAGGGCGGCCTTCGCCGCCGCCTTGACGGACTGTGGCCTGCCCCTCGACCCGGGGCTGCAGCTCCAAGCCGAGTCCCCCGACAGTTTAGAGCGGGCGTTGCGGCGCTTGCTGGAGCTGCCCGACGGCGACAAACCCGACGCCCTTTTGCTCTCGCGTCCGGACTTTGCGGGGGCGGCTTTGCGCCTATTGCGGGACACGGGAATCAGCATCCCCGCCCAGCTTGCGGTGATGACGGTCGGAGACGATGAGTGGCTGGTTCGCCAGTCGCCGCCGGTGACCGCCTTAGGGGTGCCGTATGTGAGCATGGGGCATGAGGCAGTCACCCGATTGCTTGCGGGAGGCGTGGGCGGCGACAAATTGCTGCTCGCCCCCAAGTTGACGCCCCGCGAGTCCACCACCCCCGGCGCCGGAGCGGCGGTGGATGCGGATTGTTTCCCCCAGGAAGTAGGCGGCGGATGGTGATGAGTCATTCGGACATATAGAGCTTCAATGTGTTGTAATAGAACAAGGAGAGAGATGATGCGAGTGTTGGTTTTTGGAGCTACTGGTTGGTTGGGGCACAACATTGCGCTAGCGTTTGCGGCGGCGGGCCATGAGGTCACGGCGTGTTCCCGTGGGAAGAAACGGACTTACGCCGCGGCGGTGGCTGGGATGGAGTTCCTTCAGGCGGACAAGGATGTTCCGAGCGAGTTGGAACGCTTGTTCGCCGCGCGCCACTTCGACGTGGTTGTCGACTCCGTGCCTCAGGAGAACTGCCTCCGCGGGATCGCCAAGCACGCCCGGGGGCTGAAGCAATACATCCATTGCAGCTCAACTGGCGGCTATGCCCCGCTGCCCTTCGTCCCCTGCGACGAGACGGCTTACTACGGAGGTTTCGCCGAGGGGTGGATGCTGAAGCGGGTTCTGGACAACCTGGCCCTGGAGCTCTGCCACGAACAGGGCTTTCCGGCGACGGTTCTGCGTCCATGCTACATCTCCGGCCCGGGAATGTTGCCGCTGGACAACCTGGGCGGGCGGCGCGAGGACTTTATCGCCGACCTTATCGCCGAAACCGAGCTGGATGTCGTGAACGACGGCCAGGCGTTGCTCCAGCCAGTCCATGTCCACGACCTTGCTCACGCCTTCCTGCTCGCCGCCGAGCGGCCGTTGCGCAGCGTCGGACAGATCTACAACATCTGCCTTGACCGGGCCGTCACGCTGAACCGTTACCTTGAGATCACCGCCGCCGCCCTAGGTGTCAAACCCCGGCTCAAACATCTGCCCCTGGAGGAGATGCTGGCCACGCACGCCGGGCATATCCATGAAGTGGGGCTGCGTTTCATGGCGCTTCACATGTGCTTCGACATCACCAAAGCCAAGGAGCAGTTGGGCTACCAACCTGCGCACAGTGTCGAGGGCACCATTGAGGAGAACGCCCGCTGGGCCGCCCAGCAACTCCACCAGGATGGGAGGGCTTGAGATGGACAAGACGGTGACATTGATGGTGACCATCGCCGCCCGTCCTGGGCGCGGAACCACGCTTCGGGGGTGGCTGGCCGCCCTGGCCGAGCTGAGCCGCCAGGATCCGGGCAACTTGTTCTACGTGGCGCACGAGGTGGAGGGCGATCCTGAGTTGCTGGTGGTTTACGAACGTTGGGCGGACCAGGCGTCCCTCGACACGCATATGCGACAACCCCACCTGACAAAATTCCTGGATGAAGCCGAGGCACTCCTTGCAGCGCCGATCAAGGGCTTGGTCTGCCACGAACTGGCCTTGCCCCTCCCCATGCCCCAACGAGCGACTGGCGAAGAACATGCCGAGGGATGAATAAGAATGGCACGGCTTGCGATGACTCCGCCTTCGGACAGCGCTGTGTCGCAGGCGTCCTTGCCCAAGGCCGGGCTGTGGCCATCACGCCCAAAGGAAGTCATCCGGACCGTTTGGAGCTTGCGTACTTGAAATGGCGCCAACGCTGATGCGTCCGCCCGACATGCCCCCATCAAGTTGCTCCGTCAGAGACAAATGCAGTATAGCTTCGTGGGGGGGGCGTCGCCGATGAATGTGACGCACGAGTGGGGCGGAGGGAAGCTCAGCCCGCATCTTGCGGGCTGGCCATTTTCCATTCGACGAGGTTGCGCTCCGCGGCGCCGAAGCTGGCGCCCACCAGCGTGATGTCCTTGCCCTCGGCCCGGTGCTTGAGCCAGTACTCCTTGTCCCGGATCTGGTCCAGCGCCGCGTCGGCGGAGCCGTCGAGCTTGAACTCGAAGATGTAGATGTGCGTCCCTGCCTTGACCACTGCGTCGATTCGCCCGCTGCTGGTGCGGGCCTCGGCCTCAGCGAAGATCCCCACCAGCCGGAAGAAGGTGTAGAAGATGGTCTGGTAGTAGCGTTCGGCCTTGATCTGGATGTCGTAGGGGATGTCGGCCAGGAACGTGCGCAACAGCTCCATGGCGCCTTTCAGGTCGCCGGCCTCAAGGAAATCGGCCAAGTCGGACGCTATGACGCCGGAACGCTCCTTTCTCGCCGCCCCGTATTCCTCCAGCAGGTAGGCGTTGAAGGCGGCCTCCACCTCGCGGTTCGGGAAGCCGAGCCGGTAACGCGTCACCCCCCGGGACTGCGAGGAACTTTTGATGGTCAAGTAGCCGGTCTGGAAGAGCAGCGGCAGAGCCTCGATCTGCTCGACGTCGTAGGCTGCGAAGGCCAGCTCGTCGAGCGTCTTGCCCAACTCTTGCTCGAAGTCGAACTGCTGACGCCTGATCAACTTGAGCAGGAAGCTGGGCGTGCCGGTGGCGAACCAGTAGTTCTCGAACTCGCCGCCGGACTCGAAGAACTTGGCCACGGAGACCGGGTTGTAGACGCTGGCGCGCTCGGGGTGGAACCGGTAGCCGTTGTACCACTCCCGCAGCGTGTCCAGCAACTCGGCCTTGGCGACGCCGTGCCGCTGAGCGGCGGTGTCGATACGATCAGCGAAGTTGGCTTCCAGTTCGCCCTGAGTGTAGCCGAGCATAGTGGCGAAGCGCTCGTCCATGCTGAGGTCGTAGAGGTTGTTGAGCTTGGAGAACACCGAGACTTGGGAGAACTTGCTCACCCCCGTGAGCAGCATGAAGCGCTGAAACGGCTCGGTGGCCTTGACCACCGAATAGAAGCCCTCCAGGACGCCGCGGATGTTTTTCAACTCAGTAGCTGATTGCGACTGCGGTGGCCCTTGACTTTAACGTTATTAACGTTATATTAATGGCATGAACAAAGAACAATCACTAAAAGCGGTGGCGGCGCGTTGCGGCGTGAGCGCCATGACGGTGAGCCGCGCCCTGCGGGGCGACCCCGGGGTGGGCGAGGCGACCCGCAAGCGGGTCATGGACGCGGCGGGGGAGCTCAACTACCACCATGCGAACGCTGGCGGCAGGCCGCGCTCGGCGCGTCCCAGGACTAGGCCCGCGGTCGACGTGGTCATCGGCGGCGGCGGCAAGGACACCACTGCGTACTACGCCGGTTTGCTCATGTCCATCGAGGCGGAGCTCGCCGCCCACAGCCACGACTGTGTCACTCGCGCTTGCGACGGCGGCTACGCCAAGTTCGTCCAGTTGGCCGAGGCGCTCAAGGTCTCGACGGCCGACGGAACCCTAATTGTCGGCTACCTTCCGCCGGAGCAGCTCAAGAGCCTGCTCGCCATCGTTCCCGCCGCCATCTTGGTGGATAACCCCGGCGGTCCGGAGCTCGAGGGCGTCCATGACGCCGTGGGCTTCGACAACGTCAAGGCGGCGCTGCTTGGCGTCCGGCATCTGCTGCGCTCCGGCAGGGAAAAGACGCTTCTGCTCAACGGTTTTGCGGAGCACTACTTCGCCCAGGACCTCCGCCGCGGCTATCAGGAGGCGAGGCGCCTCGCCGGGCTGCCCGCCGGGTTGGAGCTAAACACCGATTTCACCATCCAAGGCGCCTACGAGGCCATTGGCCGCGCATTGGACGACAAGCTGGATTTCGACGCCGTGTTCACCACCGACGAGCTCGCCTGCGGCGTCTACCGCGCTTTGGGCGAGCGGGGGCTGCGCATCCCCCAGGACATCGCCGTCTGCGGCTGCGACGGCCTCCCCGTGGGCGAACAGATCTACCCGCGGCTGACTAGCGTCGTGCTCGATTACCGCGAGCTCGGGCGCATGGCCGTGGAGCGCTTCCTCACCCGCTCCGCCAGTTTGTCCCTGCCTTTTGAGATCAAGTTGCCTCCGCGCCTGGAAATCCGCGAGAGCGCTTGAATAGTTCGGAGTTCGGAGTTCTTGACCTAAAACCTAAAACCTAAAACCTAAAACCGAAAGGGTCGAGTCATGTATTGCATCCCTGACCAAGATTATGCGAGCCGTGTCAAAGAGTTCCAGGGCAACCTCAAGAAAGCTGGCCTGGACGCCGCGCTGGTGCACGGCAACGAGTCCGACTGCGCCAACGTGCGCTATCTCTCCGAGTATTGGCCGACCTTCGAGGCGGCGGGCGTCTTCGTCCCGGCCGAGGGTGAGCCGGTGCTGTTGATCGGCCCGGAGAGCGAGAACTACGCCAAGGGGCGCAGCAAGCTCGCCAAGATCATGAAGATGGTCGAGTACCGCGAGTCCGCCGAGCCCCAGTATCCGGGCATCGCGGTCGCCAATTTCAAGGACGTGGTCAAGGCCGCCATGCCCGGCAAGAAGCTGAGCAAGCTGGGCATCGTCAGCTGGTCGATCACGCCGCTGCCCGTCTATCTGTCGCTCAAGGAGCAGTTGCCGGAGGTGGAGCTGGTCAAGGCCGACGCCTCGTTGCTGCCGATGCGCTTCGTCAAGTCCGCCAACGAGCTCGCGCTGATGCGCAAGGCCTACCAGATCAGCGAGCTGGCGGTCGACGCCATCCTGGCCGAGGTCGAGCCGGGCATGACCGAGTACCAGGTCGTCGGCATCGCCCAGCGCGAGATCTACAAGCACGGCGGCGAGTACGAAGGCCATGCCCTCTACTGCTTCTGCGGCGCGGCCACCAACAACGCCATCTCCCGCCCGACCTTCAACAAGATTATCAAGAACGAGGTCATCCAGCTCAACATCGGCGCCAGGGTGGCGGGCTACTCCTCCAGCGTCGGGCTGCCCTTCTCCATCGGGCCGTTGCCCGACCGCAAGAAACGCCTGGTCGAGTTCGGCCTGGAGGCGCACGTCAAGACCATGGAGCTCATGGCCGCCGGCAAGCCCGCCGCCACCGTGGTCAAGGAGTACGAGGCTTTCGTCAAGGAGCGCGGCTTCGCCAAGTACATGCTCTACGGCCCCTGCCACTCCATCGGCATGATGGAAGTCGAGCAGCCTTGGATGGAGTCCACCTCCACCTTCGACCTCCAGGAAAACATGACCTACCAGGTCGACACCTTCTTCTACGACCATGACTTCGGGTTGCGTTGGGAGAACGGCGTCCGGGTAATCAAGGGCGGCGTCGAAAAGCTCTCGTCGAAGTACATGAAAATGGTGGAGCTCTGAGCATGATCCGCGTCTGGCGTTCCCCTTCCAGCGTCTTTGGCCATTTCCTCCGCCAGCCAGACCCCTGGCGGGAGGAGACGGTCACGGCGTTGGACGTCTACAGCGACGCCGAGCTGGAGCGGATCGCCGCCTCCGGTTTCAACGCCGTCTGGGTGCATGGCGTCCTCGGCCACGTGGCGCGGACGTCCGTCTTCCCCGAGCTCGGGGAACATGCGGAGCTGCACCAGGAGCGCCTCAACGCCCTGGTGGAGCGGGCGCGACGACATGGCGTCGAGGTCTTCATGTATTGTCAGCCGGGGCGGGCCTTGCCCAGCTCCGACCCATTTTGGCTGAAGCATCCCGGCGCCGCCGGGCAGCGGGAGTCGTTCCCCGTCGAGGATGGCAAGGAGGAGCTCGAGGTCCTGGCGCTTTGCACGTCCACGGACGAGGTGAAGCGCCACTTGTCTGAAGGCGCCGCCGAACTGGCGCGGCGAGTCCCCGGGCTGGGCGGACTGATCATGATCACCGCCTCGGAGTTCCCGTCGCACTGTTGGGCGCGCCGGGGGCGGATCGTGCTAGCCGACGGCACCGACGCCGTGGCTGCGATGGAATGTCCCCGCTGCGCCAAGCGCAAGCCGGAGGCGGTGGTGGCCGAGATGATCCAACTGGTCCGCGACGGGGTCCGCTCGGTCAGCGCCACTTGGAAGATCGTCGCCTGGAACTGGTCTTGGAGCTTTTATGTCCCGCCCCCCTGCGCCGAGGTCATCGAGGCTTTGCCCCGGGATGTCATCCTGATGGCCGACTTCGAGCGCGGTGGCCGTAAGGTGGTCGACGGCAAGGAGATCGTCGTCGACGAGTATTCGTTGGGGTTCGCAGGCCCTTCGGGGCAGTTCCAGGCATCGTTGGAGGTGGCGCGGCGCCGCGGCCTCCAGGTGATGGCCAAGTTGCAGTTCGGCACCACCCACGAGCTGGCCACCGTCCCTAACCTGCCGGTTCTGGGCAACGTCTTCGCCAAGGCCGACGCCGCGCGGCGTCTGGGGCTGGCCGGTTTCATGGGCTGCTGGAATTTCGGCAACATGATCACCGCCAACACCGCCGCTTTCAACGCCTTTTTGTCGGGGACGTTGCCCGCGGGGCGCGACGAGGCCCTCCGCGCCTTCGCCGCCAGCTATTTCCTCGGCTGCGACCCCGTCCTGGCCACCACCGCTTGGCTCAAGTTCGGCGAGGCCATGGACCACTATCCCTTCTCCATCCCCTACCTTTACGCCGGGCCGGCCAATTTCTCCTTCATCCTGCCGCTCAAGGCCGGGCCGCTGACCGGCAAGCCGGTCGGGCGCTCCTGGCTCATGGACGAGCGCGGCGACGACATGGCCGCCGCCTTGACTGGCGTCGACGTTGACGAGGTGGCCGCGAAGCTGGAGCGCCTGGCGGCGCTGTGGCTGGAAGGCCTGGAGACGTTGCGTCGCGCTTTGCGACCATGCGCTTGCCAGTGCGCCCGCGAGGAGCTCGACACCGCCGAGGTCTGCTGGCGTTCTTTCCGCGCCGCGGCCACGTTCACCAAGGTTTACCGCCTGCGCCGCGCTTGGAGCGACCAGGCGGCGCCGGAGTTCCGGCTGTTGGTCGCCGACCAGCTTGACAACTTGTTGGGCGTCCTGCCGATCCTGCGCCGCGACCCGCGCTTCGGCTATCACATCGAGGCGCACGGCTATCAATACGACGCGGACCAGGTGGCCCGCCAAATCGAGGAGTTGCGACATGCGTTATGAGCTGATGTTCCCTTGGCAGATCCGCAAGGCCATCGACGAGAACTGGCCGGTCATTCTGCCGTTGGGGGTGTTGGAGTACCATTCCGAGCATTGCTGCGTGGGCGTGGACACCTTGGTGGTGACCCGGGCCGTTGAGGCGTTGGAACGGGAGATGGACTTGGTGATCCTGCCGCCGTTCTACTACGGGGCGGGCACCTACGCCGTCGAGCCGCCGGAGCGCAACGGCGGATTCCACACGCCCTCGGAGGTCTTGAACCCGCTGGCGCGGGAGATTTTCCTGAGCGCGTTGCGGGTGGGCTTCAAGAACCTCCACGTGTTCATCCACCACCAGAGCGAGAATTTCGCGGTGGGGATGCCCACCGACTTGGCGTTCAAGCTGGCCGCCCGCCAGGCGATTTTCGCCTTCGTCGAGGCCAAACGCCCCGAGGGCTGGTGGGGCGACAACGCCATGAAGGACTATTACGCCGATACCGCCAACAACCCCTTCAACTGGATACAGATCCATCCGTTGATGGACGAGGCGGCGCAGAAGGCGTTCCCCATCGACCACGCCGGCTGGCAGGAGACCTCCTTGATGTTGGCGTTCTGTCCGGAGGGGGTGGACATGGCTCGGCATTCCGGGGAGAAGTGGTACGCCGAGCAGGCCGTCCGCGCCAACGCCGCCGACGGCGCCAAGGCCAAGCAATTGATCCTCGACGGCATGCGTCGGGTGTTGGGACGCTGAAGTTGGTCTGCCCCATAGGACATATGGGCCATATAGGTCTGTATGTCCTGTTTTTGAAGGGGGGATCTAGCGTTTCTTGGCGAGGCGGAGGCGGACGATCGAGCTGAGCTTGCCGATCTCCAAGAGGAAATAGTCGATCTTGACGATCTCCTACTTGAGCTTTTTTGGTGAGCTGCTCGCAGCCTGCTTCTTGCCGTTGCTCAGGGCGGAGTAGGCGGGTTGAGCTGACGGCGGTAGTTGTCGGCCTCGTTGATGGACAGCGGCACGATGCGGTCCGCGGCTTCGAATTCCTCCATCAGCAAGAAAGGCATTGGAACGTCCCCTCCGCCTCCGCGCCTGCCTAGGTGCACGGCATTAGATGCTTCGCCTCCCCTATTTCGCTATGCGGGAATCACCGGGACAGCAGTCTCCGGTATTCCCGAGGGGAATGCCCCGTCTGGGCGCTGAAGGCTTTCGAGAAGCTCGAGACGTTGGGGAAGCCCACCTTGTCGGCGATCTCCGAGATGTTGAAGGTCGTGTTCCACAGCAGCTCGACGGCCCGCTCGATCCGCCGCTTGTTACGGTAGTTCATCAGCGGGACGCCCATCTTCTCCCGGAACAGGTTGGACAGGCAGGTGGGGTTGAGCTTGAACTCCGCGCCGAGCTCCTTCAGGCTGAGGCGCCGGTGGAGGTTGTCCTCCAGGTAGAGGATCATCCCGCTGATCTTGTCCGAGCTGAACGCCGGGCCGCCCTGGATGGCGGGGATCGTCCGGACGAATGGCGCCAGCAGCAGCCGCAGCGCGCCCTCCGCCTCGAACTTGTCCGGCGCTGCCACTGGCGCCTGGTATTCGTGATAGCTTCTGACGAGGAGCTTGAAGAGGTTCTCCGTGAAAACCGGGTCGACGGCCGCCAGCTCGTAGGTGGGGCGGTAGACGGAGAACAAGTCGAGGCTGGTCCCCGGCAGCGTGGCGTTGAAATGGCACCAGTACTTCACGAGCCGCCGGGGGCAGTTGACCCGCGGGCGGCATGGGGCGGGATCAGCAAGACCTTCCCCGGCTCCAGGCGATATTCTTGCCCGTCCAGCGTCACGAAGCCCTCGCCCTCGACGGGGAAGTAAAGCCGGGCGAACGGGATGACCGCGCCGCTGATGTCGAGGAAATGCTCCGTTTTCCGTTACTGTTCACGTCAGTAGCGACGACCTGGGAAGTGTGAGTTCAGATGATGGCAAGGGCGAACTTATTGGCGGGTGAACCCATCCGCTTATGTGCGGATGGGGAAAACGGCGTTGCCGGAGATTGC
>Ga0209467_1000569_pt1 | contig 48258 bp, 63 predicted proteins | sample Higcelwee11metaG_FD_187175 | JGI IMG/M metagenome (GOLD analysis project Ga0209467, IMG submission 187175) | Freshwater pond sediment microbial communities from the University of Edinburgh, under environmental carbon perturbations - High... | ecosystem: Environmental > Aquatic > Freshwater >... | reverse complement strand
TACCAGATACTCGCCGCGATTGATAATGCAGCGTCTGGCTGGGTACAGGTGTTTCGTGGCGCAAGCAGGACCATCAATGCACAGGTTGCCGTTTCCGGTGTTCCACAGGCTGCACTGACGACGCCCGTAGCTATCCCGGACAGCACGCGGGTCAAAATTGCGTTTTCCTGGGGGGCGAATGCATTCAGGGTGTCGTTCAACGGCGGGGCGATTATCGAGGATACGGCCGGGGACGTGCCGACAGGGTTGACCACGCTGCGCATCGGAGCGAGCAACGGCGCGCTCAATCAATGGCGTGGCCATATCCGGCATCTGGCGTATTTTCCCCGCGCCCTGACCGCCGCACAACTGCAAGCCCTGACTCAGTAGGAGGCTACATGATCGACATCTTTCTGTATGCGCCAACGCGCCAGGCGCTTGTGGCCGATCTGGCGCCGCTGGGGTTGGGGGTGGACGGGGAGTTGGCGGAGGCCAGCTCTCGTCACGCCCTGGCGGTTGCGGCCGAGGACGATGCCGGGCTGGTCGTGGCCCTGCGTTGTCTTGATGAGGCTCTGGCCGTGGCCGTGACGACAGCGGAGTTTTCTGCCGGGACCAGCATCGTTTCCGGGTCTGCGAATTGGCAGTGGGCCGGGGAGGGCGCATGAGCACGCTGCGGGACTGGCTACGCCGAGAGTTACAGGGGATCATCCCGCGCGACGCGCTGTTCGGCCCGGTGGGCTTCGGTCGCCTGCCCACGTCGGTCACGGCTGCGGCGAACAAGCTCCCCGCGCCTGACGCGGCGGGGGCGCTTGACCCGTCGTGGCTGGTCGCCAAGCCGGGGGGCAACTTAGCCGTCGACGGGAATTTTGATTTCTGGCTCGAAGGTATTTCGGGCACGTTATCCGGTGTGGGGCCGGATACCATGTGGGCTAACGGCCATCTCGGATCAACGAAGGTCGTCTCGCGCCAGACGTTCGCTCTGGGCGACACGGACGGCTTTGACGATTCGGCCCGGTATTACTCGCGGACAGTGGTCACATCCGTGGCAGGGGCCGGGAATTACGCATGCAAAGTCCTCCGCCTTGAGGGCGTGCATCGGACCGCAGGTCGCCGCCTCGCGCTGTCCTTCCGGGGCCGGGTCGATTCGGCACGGAATATCGCGGTTTCGTGTCGGCAGTATTTCGGGACCGGCGGCAGCGCAGAGGTCCTGGGGATCGGCTCTCAGGTCGTTGCGCTGTCCCCGGCGTGGCAGAAACGTGTGGTCACTGTGGATATCCCGTCCGCAGCAGGGAAGACTATCGGGGCTGGAGGAAACGACTTTCTGGCCGTGTATTTCTGGTTTGACGCCGGGACGTCGTATGCGACGGAGACCGCAAACCTCGGCCAGCAATCCGGGACGTTCGATCTCGCACAAGTCAAACTGGAAATCGGGCAGGCCACGCCATATCGCGCTCCACATCCGGCGGACGCAGCCGCGCGCGTGGCCCGGTATTTCCAAACGAGCTACCCGGCGGGAGTAATCCCAGGGACAGCGGCAACATGGGGGGGGACGCTCAAATTCGACGTCAACACGTCGGAAGGCGGGTATGCCTATGCGCAGTCTGGGTTCCCCTTCAAAATGCGTGCGGCTCCTACTGTGTCCCTGTATCATCCGCAGACGGGATCGTTGTCAAAATGTGGAACCAGATACACGCCGTCAACCGAGATTGCAGCGACTGCTTCCGATATAACGGACAACGGATTCAACCGTATTTCAGGCGGAAGCTACGCGCTAAGCAACGTCTATCAGGCCCACTATGTGGCCGACGCGAGGTTGTAGTATGCTCCAATATATCGACGCTGGGGACAGCCTGACTCTGGACGGTATGTGTATCCCCAAGGACCCAGGAAACCGCCACTACGATGAGACCCTGGCCGCCGTCGAGGCTGGCGAGGCGGAGATCCTCCCCGCGCCGGGGCCGACGCTGGCCGCTGTGGCCGCAGCCAAATTGGCGTCTATCCAGGCCGAGAAATGCCGGGTGCGCGATGGCGGTTTTTTTGTGGGCGGCGTGCTGTTCGACTCCGATCAGTCGGCCCGGACGTCCTATCTGGAATTGGTGCTGCGCTTCCAGGTCGAGCCTGGGTTCTCGACGCGCTGGAAGGCCTCGGCCGGGGTCTGGGTGGAGATGAATGCGGCGCTGTTTGCCCAGGTCCAGGCAGCGGGCACGTCCCACATGCAGGCCGCGTTCACATGGCAGGAAGCCCGGGATGCCGAGGTGTCGGCGATCCTGGCCGCCGTGGCCGCAGGCACGATGACCGATGCGGAGGCCAGGACGGCCGTGGAGGCTGTATCGACGCAGTTTGAATAGAGGAGCAGGCGAGGCGGGTGAAGCCGCCCCACTGGCCTGGTGTACGACCACCGGACCACGGCCGAAGCCGCTGCTCCCTCCCCGGGTGGATCACGGGTGCGAGGGAGGTAGCAGGCGCAGGCGCAACGTGTAAAGAAGTGGAGCATGCAGGAGATCAGATGCGGGAGTTGTAACCGGCTTCTGGCCAAGGGGGAGGCTCTGAACCTCTCCATCAAATGTCCCAAGTGCGGGACGCTGAATCACGTGAGGGCCGCGAGCCCCAAGCGAGAGGGCCGGAGAGCTCCAGGCAAGGAGCTCTCGCATGAAGATGATTTTTGATCACGGGGAATTGCACCACGGGGATTCATTGACCGTGCTGCGAGGCCTGGCCGATGCCTCGTTCGACGCTATTCTGACCGATCCTCCCTATTCCAGCGGCGGCCTGCATGCCGGAGCACGTCGGGCCGACCCTGCCAACAAGTATCAAAACACAGGGACGAAGAAGACCTATCCGGCCATGCTTGGCGACCACAAGGACCAGCGGTCGTTTATTATGTGGGCGACATTGTGGCTTTCGGAGTGCTGGCGGCTGGTTCCTCCGGGCGCCCCCGTGCTTGTGTTTAGCGACTGGCGGCAACTGCCCGCCATGACCGATGCAATCCAGGCCGCCGGATTCGAGTGGCGGGGGGTTGTGGTCTGGCATAAGCCGTCCGCCAGGCCGATGCTCGGATCGTTCCGGCGCGATGCCGAATTCGTCGTACATGCCGCCAAGCCGCAGGCGAAGGTGTTTTCGCGCCGTTGTCTGCCCGGGGTGTTCACCCACCGCGTGGTTCCATCGGAAAAGGTGCACCTGACCAGCAAGCCGGTGGGGCTGCTGGTCGATCTCCTTGGTGTGACGCCCGATGGTGGGTGCATCCTGGACCCGTTCATCGGGGGCGGCGCGGTCCCCCTGGCGTGCATGGAAACCGGCCGCCGGTTTTTCGGCGTGGAACTGTCGGAGGAGTATTATGCCCTGGCCGGACAGCGGATCCGGGAACGGGAGCAGGCCAGGGGGTTGCTGACGGTTCCGATAGCGATGGACAATCAGGAGTAAAACCAGATACCAAAACGGGAGTCGAATCCAGGAGTCAAATCAGGGAGTCGAATCGAAATGGCCCCGTTGTGCACGATTGGGGCAAAATTTGGGGCAAATTGTGCATGCCTCTTTTTATTTTGTCATTTAAGACGACATGTTGCCTTTTTTGTTCGACTCCCCCCGCCTCCACCAAGCAACAATTTCAACAAGTCCCGCAAGGTCCCAAAAGCCTTGCGGGACTTAGCTTTTTGGGTCGCAAAGTGTCCCCTTACGTCCCGCCATGTCCCTTGACATCCCGCGCATGTCGGGGGCAAAAATGGGGCAAAATCGTAAGGCGAGGCCCGGGAGGTGGAATTTTGCCCCAACTAACCGAAGTGAAGCTCCGCTCGATCAAAGTCAGCGGCCCTTGGAACAGATAAGGGCATGACGTAAAAATGAAGGCCCGCGCTGGGCGGGCCTGTGGTCTTTGACAAACTAGAATGTGTGCGTATCAGTCCCCGGGCTCGGGCTCCGGGTCCGGGGACGCGGCGGGGTGCGCTGGTCGCCCGGGTTTGCCCGGAATGACGGCCAGTTCATCCGGGTCGAGGGCGTAGTCACGCCCGAATTTCGACACGCCCTTGATGCGGCCCTTGCGGATCAGCACGCGCAGGCGCTCGGGCGTGTAGCCGAGGCGCGCGGCGGCCTCGGCGGTAGTGATGAGGGCGGGGGTCATGCGGGCTCCTTGTTTTCGCGGCGGACGATTTCGGCGGCGATCAGGGCCGCGATCTCGCGCAGGCGCGCGGTGGTCATGCGGGGGATTTGCTGCTCGATGGGGGCCATGCGCGGGAACGGCGGGATGTCGTCGTTTGCGCGTTTGTCCCGCACGGCCTCGGCACTGCGGCCGATCAACAGGCCGACGTTGGCGTCGGTGTCGGTTCCCAACAGAGCTATCTCGTGGATTGTCCAGGGCGAGGCCTCGCCACCGGACCCGGCAGGAGGAATATGGCCCAGGGCGTCGGCGGGTATCTGCCAGTGCCCGGCGTCGGTGCGGACGGCTCCGGGAATTTTCCCGGCTGCGCATAAAAACCGGACGCGCACGTCGGTGACGCCGGTCTGGCGCGCGGCCTCGCGCGGGGTGAGGGTGGTCATGCGGGCTCCTTAGCGTAATTTGTAGTAGGTGGAGACGGACAGCAACTCGTCGGCCTCGTGGCGTTCGATGGCCTGTATGGCCATGGTGTAGTCCACGGACGCAAACGGGGTGTTCAGTTGCTTGCGCAGGGTGGCTTTGAATTTCGCCACGGCCTCGGGATGCAGCCCCAGCAGACGGGAGCGTTGCAATATGGGGCCGTCGAGCAAAAACAGCATCAGGACGTTGGTTTCGGCCGACAGGTATTTTCCCATGCGGCTGTCCCGGTACAGCCGGGCGTTGACGTTGCACTCCAGGTATCCCAGGGGGTGCGGAAACTCGAAAATCCAGTAGGCCACGGGCACGGCGGTCTCCAGGGCGTCCAGGTAGGCGTACCCCAACAGGCCGTCGCGGAACGCCTGGCGCTCCTTGGCCCGGCAGTTGGGGTATTGAATCAGCACGTTCGGATCGCCGTCCGGGCCGAACTCCATGAGCACGCCCTCGCGTTCGGGGTAGACGCCGGGGAACGGTTTGCCGCTCTCGTAGACGGGCATGGCTAATCCTCCAGGTCGCTGACGGTGGCGACAACCCTGCCGGTGACGCTCGTCAGGTACGAGTCGTCGCCCCGGACGGGGCGGAACACCTGGCCCCAGCGGGTGGACTGCGGCCCGCATTGGTTGCGGTCGTGGTCATCCTGCCAGTGGGCGCTGCGGCCGTAGGCCCGGCGCACGGCGCGGGTGATCGCCTCGTCGCGGTTGTCGGTGCGGTGGCGCGAGGTGTGCATGGTGTCGCGGCCGACGGTGATGGTGACGGTCAGCATGTGGAGGCCTCCTGTGTGGCGGTTTCGTCAGTGAGTTTCAGGGCGCGGCCTGCGGTCAGCACCTGGGCGGCCAGGGCGGCGTCGGCGGGGATGCGGCGGCCGATGGCCCCGGCTCCGCCGGTGCGGACGTTGTTGCGGGACCAGTCGTCGCCGTCCATGCCGTTGCACGAGACGGCCCACGCCCATTCTTCGCCCAGGACCAGGTAGCGGCCGGAGCCATAGATTTGGCCGCGCCGGTCGCGGTCGGACAGGTAGACAGTGATCCCGTCCGCGTGGTGGCTGCCCTGGGGGTATTCGCCTGCGGCTTCGATGCGGTCAAACGCCTGCCGCAGCACGGCCAGGCGCTCCCGGCGCTCGGCTTCCCGGGCGGCGCGTTCGGCCTCGGCGGTCTCGGCGGCGGTCGCTTCCTCGGACGTGGCCGGGCGGTAGGTCACGTCGCAGGCGTAGTCACCCTCGTGGCCTAAAAATTGCGATCCCATATAGGACGGCATGTCCTCGTCGATCTCGTACCGACGCCCGTAGCCGGTATAGACGATCCAGGACCTATCCGGGGCGCGCAGGGCCACGCCCAGGGGCGGGAGGTTGTCCGCGACAAACGCCCGGCTGGGGGCGCGCGGCGCGGCCGGTGCGGTCTCGCGTTCGGCGCGCAGGCGCTCCCGTTCCCGGCGTTCGACCTGCCGGGAATCGGCCAGGGCGGCCTTGGCGGCGGCGCGACGTTCGGTGGCCCGGGCCTGCTCGGCGGCGTCCTCGGCCACGTAGGGCGTGGCGGCCTCGATGACAAAACGCAGGGTGTCGTAGGATTTTTGGTTGATGATCTTGAAATTCCAGGTCTTTGCGTGGGGGTCCCAGGCACCGCCGTTGACTTTGAACACGCGGATCGCGTCAGGTGAATAGATGCACGTCAGGCGGGCCGTGTCGCCGTAGCGGGTGACGGTGATGTGGGGAGTGGACAGGGTGGTGATGTCGGCCAGGGCGTCGGCCACGGCGGCCGCGCCGTCCACGGCCCGGGCCACGGCCCTGTCGAGCACGCCGCGCAGGCGTCCGGCCAAGTGCGGCAGGACGCGCCAGGCCGTGCTGTCGTAGTCGAATTCGGCGCCGATGCGCTTGAGCGGGGCCTGCTTGCCGTAGGGGCAGGCCACCAGGTAGCTGCCGTCGTCTTGGCTGGAGACGGCGAAGTGGCCGTATGCGCCGTCGCTGATGGGCACGACGCGCGGCGTGCCGGTGTAGGCCCGCGCCCACTCCAGGGCGGCCTGGAGCGCGTCGTAGTCGGTGTGCACGGGGTTGTGCCGCCAGCGCAGGGGCGCGTCGGATTTGGCGTGGAAGCCTGCGGCGGTAAGCAGTTTTTGCCAGGCGCGCTCGTCGTGCAGCTCGCGCGTGGGGTACAGGATCACCTGGGGCCGTACGCCCTCGGGGCGCTCGACGCGCAGGTGCGCGCCGATTTGGCCGGTGGGGATATCGTCCAGGGTGGCGGGCATGGTATTTTTCCTGTTTTTTGGCCCGGGCCGATTCCCGTTCGCCGTTGATTTAATAGATACACATACAAACTAGGTTTGTCAACAAACCAAGATAAAAATAAGCCGAGGGATATCCATAGGATATGCAGTAGTCGCAAGAAAAATATCAGACGGGCGTCACCTATCGTCCACGCCGTCGACGGTGTGGACGATAGGTGACGCCCGGGAGGTGGAATTTTGCCCCAACTAACCGAAGCGAAGCTCCGCTCGATCAAGGCCAGCGGCCGCATTGAGCGCGTCCACGACAGCGCAGGCCTATACCTCGAATTGAGCGCGGCGGGCGGGAAGCACTGGCGATTCAAGTACAAATTTGACGGCAAGGAAAAGCGGTTGTCCTTTGGAGCCTGGCCCGAGGTGTCCCTGAAAGAGGCCCGGCAGAAACGCGACGACGCCCGGGCCATGGTGGCCAAGGGCATTGACCCTGGCCAGGAACTGAAGCGCAGCCGGGACAATGCGGCGGGCGTCGTCACCTTCCAGGCCCTGGCGGAGGAATATGTCGGGAACCAGAAAAACGTGTGGGCGGAAAGCCACACCGTCACCGTCGAAGGCCGGTTGCGGCTCGACGTCTATCCGCGCATCGGGGATAGGCCGATCACGGAGATCGAGCCGACGGACATCCTGGCCATCTTGCGGGGGATCGAGGCGCGCCGGGCCTTCGAGACGGCAAGCCGGGTCCTGGGCGTGTGCTCGCTGATCTTCCGCTACGGGGTGGCCGTCGGCGTTGTGAAATCAGATCCCTGCCGGGACCTGCGCGGGGCGCTGGTGCCGTTCCAGCACGGCCAGCACGCCGCCCTGACGCGGCCCAGGGATGTCGGCGCGTTTATGCTGGCCATTGACGACTACAAGGGGTCTGCGGTCGTTCGGGCCGCCCTGGCCTTTTCCGCGCTCACGTTTTGCAGGCCTGGCGAGATCCGGCATGCCGAATGGTGCGAGATCGATTTTGCTACGGAAGAATGGACGGTCCCGGCAGCCAAAATGAAAACGAGGGTGGAGCACCGTGTGCCGCTTTCGCGGCAGGCGGTGGATGTCCTGACGTGGATCCAGCCGCTGACGGGTTCGGGCCGGTATGTGTTTCCGGGGCCCAGGGGAAAGGATCGGCCGCTCTCCGAAAACGGCGTCAACGCGGCGATTCGGAGCATGGGGTACGGCAAGGACCAGATGACGGCGCATGGGTTTCGGGCCATGGCCTCCACCCTGCTGAACGAACGTGGCCACCGGCCGGACGTGATCGAGGCCCAGCTTGCCCACAAGGGGACGGACAAGATCCGGGCCATCTACAATCGGGCGCAGTATTTGGAGGAGCGGCGACAGTTGATGCAGGCATGGGCGGATTACCTGGACGAACTGCGAGCATTATCCGTCAACGGTTCGTCGGGCAATTGATCATATAGACCCTGTAAATCTGCGAGCCGCCAGACGGGCGTCCCTCCCAGGTAGCGTTGCTTGGGGATGATGCCACGTTGGACGTACCGGTAAAATGTCGATCGCGGCATGTTGTTCAGATACGCCCGGGTCTCTTTCGCGCCCAGGAGACGGTTCCCGTCGTGCATCAGTTCGAGTGTCATCTAGCAAGCTCCATCAATCAATTATTGCGCACTGCGGACAGCAGTGGATGCCAATCCATGGGGCGTTTCCGGATATGCTACCACCAAATCTCGGTTGTGACGTCGCGATACGTAATCGCCCACACCCAGGGGTTTTTAGCAGTCCCGAATCCGCGCTCGTCGTTGAGAAGGTCCCACAGTTTGAGATAGGCCGTGACCGGGTCCACGCACCACTGGTCCCACGGCCAGCCGTAATCATCGGTCCCGGGCTGCCCGTCGCGATCCGGCAGGCCCCATTTCCAGGTGCGGCCGCCGTCCTTGGACAGGCACGCCAGCCCCTCGGCCGCCACGTCCTCGGGCGTGATGTCCTGGATGCACTGCAGCCGCACCTCCACGATCTTGTAGGAGTTGCGGTAGGCCCAGTGGGGTAAGTGGATGGCGGGACGTTTTTCCCACGCGCAGTAGGGGTCCGGCGCGGAAAAGCGGTGTACCCCGTCCAATCCGTTTGGGTAGTGTCGGTTGGGCGTGTTTGGAGGGTTGCCGTCGGCGGCGTAGTGAACAAGCGGCCCGCGACACCGCGCAAGCGGTTCCGGCTCACCGCTCGGGAGAGTGCCAGGGTAACTGTGTGCCTGCCAGAACGTCTCCCGTACCTGCAGTATGTCCCCAGGCTGGCCGTATGGGCAGCGGGACAACACATCGGCATGACGCAAATCGTTCCAGAGCATCCTGCGATCTCTCATTATCCAGTCATATCCCGGTGTGTCCGACGGCATAAAACTGGAGACAGGCCCGATCCCCCTAATCCGGTTGACCACCCGCCTGGTCTGGGTTTTGCGCCCGGCGCGGTTGCCCAGGACCATAGGGCCGGAAAATAGGATGGGACGGACGGAAAATGAGTGGGCGCTCATGCCGAGGCCTCCGTTTGGTCACCGGCCTGCTGACCGCCGTAGTCCAGGCCAGCCCGTTGCAGACGGTCGATCTCGGCGGCGATGAGCGCCCCGGCCACGGCCAGTTGCCGCACCCGGGATTTATCGTCTCGTTTCGCCCATTGTTGATCCCATTCGGTCTCGGCAAAGATATCCTGGGGCAGTATCTGGCAGCCATCCACATGCAACATGCACGGCATGGCATAGTAGCAGGCGGCCCAGGCCAGTTCGCTGTCCTGGCGCGTGTCGTCGTCATACTCGGCCGAAAAGCCCTCGGCTTCGACCTGCCTCCTCCGTTCGGCCGCGATCAAGGCGACGCCGGGGGAGGTATCCTGGCTGCTGGCCCAGGGACCGTCCGGGGAGAGCAGTCTGACCTCGTGGGCCATGCCTATGATTTCAGAGCGGTGCCGATGCCATTCAAGGAGTTTCCGGTCAAAATCCTGTCGTGGAAAACCGCACGGCGCCCGTCGCGTCCAACATTCGGAGGCAGGGACGTCCAGGAAGCGCATTTCCACCTGGGCCTCGTGCTCCCGGGCGATGCGCACCAGGTCCGCGACCATGGCCGGGATGGTCAGGCATTCGTCGATGATCACGAGGTCGCCGCGACTCAAAACCATCCGGGCCATGGTGCACGCGGTGGCGTGCACATGCGGCTCCGTTGACCAGTGGTAGACGTGGCCCAGGGCGGCCCGTATCCGGTCGTATTCGATCACGCCCGGGCAGTCTCCGAATTTCCGTTGCACGTGCTCGCTTTTGCCGCTGCCCGGCAGCCCCAGCACGAAGATCATGCGCTTGGCCATGAGTCGGTCTCCAGGTGGTTAGAGGTTGGGGAGGCTGTCCCAGATCTGTCCGTCGATATGTCGCCCGGCCCGTTTCTTGCCGACGCGGATCGAGCCCCGGTCGTGTTCCCCTATCCCAGCCATTTTTGAATTTTGGTTGTCCGGGAGCCATTCCCCCCATTGTTTGAACAGAAAGGGCACCTCGGCCTCCACGCACTCGTCCCGCACCGTGCGGATCCAGTCCGGATACATCGGCCTTGCGCCGGGGCCTGTCTCGCCACCGGCGACGATCCACGAGCATCGGCGTAGAATGTCCAGATGGTCTGTCTCGGCCCTGTCCGGCCGGAGTGCCGTCTTTTTCCCGTCTGCGCCTCTCCACGCCTGCCGCCATCGGAACGTCACCGGCCCCAAAAGCGGCTCCAGGGACAACCACGTCCGCCAGCCCAGCCCGGCCAGATCCACTAAGTGCGGCGCGCGCTCGTCGAGGCGCTGTTGATCTTCGGCCGTTGCGCCGACGAAGACATTGGGCAGGGGCCACGGGATACATTCGAGCGGTTCATACGGATTGATCCAGCGTAGGATCTCACCACGGACAGCGGCGCGTGTGGTCGAGGCATCCGTGAGGTACTCGAGCATCTTTTCCGGTCTTTTGGTGAGCACCAGGAAGACGTGCTGCGGCTCCAGGGCCATGCGGGCGAAGACCTGGTCCCTGAAGCCGTCCGGAACGTCCTCGTGGAAGAGGTCGGTCCATAGGGCGAACACCGTGGGCTTGGTGATCTCCCGGGGGAGGTCCAGGGCTGACATGTTGCACCGGACGAGGCCTGTCCATCGGCCAGCCTTGGTCAGACCCGCATAGCGGGAGCAGATGCGCGTATTCGGATGCGCGGCGAACCGCTTCGCCTCCCGGGCGGACCAGCAGTTTGCGCAGCCTGGAGAAACCGGCGAACAGCCGAGGACGATGTTCCAGGAGCGCTGCCAGTAGATGCCGTGCGACAGGCGGTCGGGGGAGAGGTTGTCGAAAGCCGTGGTCATGATTTGCTCCGTTGCTCTACGAATTTACGGACCGGCCCAATATGGGGTTCATCGCGCACGACGGCCCGGTCCTCGCCCTTCCAGGCGCAGGTGGTGTAGCACAGCGGCCGCACCGCCTCGGGCGACAGGCCCAGCTCGGCGGACGCCCAGGCCAGGATGGCGGCGTGGGACGGCGAAAGGGCGTTATCGCTGAAATTACCGGCCGCATCCCAGCGGCGGTTCAACGCTGGGACCTCGATGGCCACGTTGTAGCGGTCCCGGTCCAGGACGTAGACCACCAGCACGCGCAGGGCGTCCCGGGGCGCGCCCGCCGGGTCCATGACGCAAAACAAGCCCTTCGGCGGCTGGCGCTCACCGTCGGGCAAAACGAACTGCCCGTCGCGGAAGTACCTGCCGGACGGGACGGTGGCGGCGGGAGCCGCCGGGGGCGGGGCGAAGAGGGTGAGTTGGGTGGTCATGCCCCAATCTCCATCAGCCTGCCCTGCCGCATTTCCTGCCGGGGCTCCCACACAAACCGCTGGGCCAACCGTGGCGGCGCGGCGTCCCGGCAGTAGGACAGAACCTGGCGCAAGCCGAGCTTGTCCATGCAGTAGCGGTAGAGCTTCGGGTGGGTGTGGGCGAGACGTTGAAAACGGTTTTCCGGGCCGTCCAGGTGATCCATGTGCAGGCCGAAGCAGCAAAACACGCAGCCAGTCCGGCGCACGCCCGTCGTCACCAGCCGTCCATCCACTGCGACGATCCTGCCGTAAACGGACGGGATCGGGATGTCGTTATCCACGATGCAGCGCAGCACGTCCTGCTCGGTCCAAAAAGACAACGGGGCCGAACGCGGGTGCTCCATGTCGTAGGCGTTGCATCCCGTCTGCAGGTAGGTCCGCTGCCGGGCTTTCGAGTCGGCGGCCAACGTACCGAGGAACGGTCGCCGTCCGGTCTCTTTTTCGTACTGGGCAGCCGGGCTTTTCTTCATGACCTGACAGCAGTGATCCGAAATTTTGAACGGGGCATCGACTAAAAAACGCCATTGATCCGGCACTTTGAACCCGTGGACCGGCTTGCCACGTCGATTGATGCCCTGGTCGTAGAGCCGCCAGACGTTTTTGTTTCGCTCGGTGGGGTTGCGCAGGATGTTCACGCCCCGGGCGATTTTTTTGGACGCGACGGGCCATCCGTAGTCCCTGATGACCTGCCAAAACGGGATTTTCGGATGCAAAATGGTGTGGTTCGTCGTGCCCTTCACGATGCGCAGGATTTCCGGATACTCCAGGCCGGTGTGACAAAACACGGCCGGAACATCCGGAAATGCCTGCCGGACCAGCCACAAGAGCACCGACGAGTCCTTGCCGCCGGAAAACGACACGCTCACATTTCCGTCCCATGCCAGATACCAATCCTTGATCCGGTCCAGGCTCATGGCCATCTTGTCGGCCAGGGGCAGGGCCTGCCTGCGCTGCAATTCCTGGTAGGCGGCCAAGACCTTCCCGGAGTCCACGGACTCTGCCCAACGACTTTCATAGGCGGTCAAGGGGGCGGGCTCGCGGCCGTTGGCGTCAAGGGTGGTCACGGCGCAACCTCCGACGCCACGGACAGGGCGGCCGCAACCGGCGCCACCCAGACCGGCGAGGCGGACATGGTGAACCGCTCCCCGCTCCAGGCCAGAAGCAACGTCTCGCCCATCACCCCGGCGATGGCCTGGGCCGCTGGCGGCGGCACCGCGTTGCCGATGCGCTCGCGCCAGGCCTGATCGGACAGGCCGTCGAGCTTCAAATATTCCTCCGGGTCCAGGAGGCCCTGCAGGGCCGCCAACTCCAGCGTCGTGAACGGCCGGTGCCATGTCCCGTCAAGGGCGCGGATCACGGCCACCAGCCGGTCCGACGGTCCGGGCAGGCAGGCGGCGGGATCGGTTTGCGAAAATTCGCACGTCCCGGGGTCGGCAACGGACCACGCGCCGTTGTCGTGCTGGCCGTAGCCGGTCACAGCCCCGGCCGGACCATCCCACGCCAGCACGCCGAAATTGGCCTGGGTCTGGTAGCTCGATTTGCCGCCCCGGTTCCACGGCGTGCACGGATCGGCCACGGCGTACGCCCCCTGCCCCGTGGTGCTCCCGGCGATGACGGTCCCGGCCGGGGCGCAAAACGGCGTCACGGCGTATTTCCCGTAAACCTGGCCCGGCTGGCGCGGGTCGGCGACACAGGCCCGGCCGTTGGCGGCATGGCTGGCCCCGGTGACGCACGGGGCGATCCGGTCCCAGGCCGTGATGCGGTACAGGCTGTAATGCCGGTTCGGGTTGCCGTCCGACAGGCGCGGATCAGCGACGGTGAAGCGGCCGTTGGTCGGGAAGCCGCGCCCGGTCACGGTCCCGGCCGGGGAGTCGAAGGGGATGACACCCAGGGTGGCGCCGCGCAGGGCCACGTTCGCCCCGGGGTCGGCCACGGAATAGCGGCCGCAGGTCGGCCCCGCGTTGCCGGTCACGGTTCCGGCTGGTTCGGACCAGGGCAGGACGCCCAGAACGCCGTCCTGGTAGGACCGCTCGGGCACGATGCCGTAGTCGGCCAAAACGCCGTTCGCCACGCGCAGCTTCGACAGCGACCGCCAGTCGCTCCCGGCCTCCACGAACGCCAGCCGGACCCAGGTTTTCCATTGCAGCGCGGGCATGCGGTGCATCGGCCCGGCCACGGCCGCCCCGGGCCGGGGCATCCGGCCCAGCACGTCGCCCACGGCCCGAAGCGGCCGCTTGACCGGCTGATACAAAAACGGCGGCACTTTTTCGCGGTGCCGGGCCACCAGCAGGAACCTGCGGCGCGACTGCGCCAGCCCGCCCAGCTCGCCGCAGTCGTGGGTGGTCTCGGCCACGGCGTAGCCGTAGGCGCGAAGCAGCTCGCCGATCTGGTCCAGCAGGTGACGGCCCCGGGTGGCGATGCGCGGCACGTTCTCGAAAAGCATCAATTCGGGCGGATCGTCGGCCCAGGCCTCCAGCATCAGCCACACCCCGCGCACCGTCAGGCCATTGAGCGCCTGATATCGCCCGCCCTGGCTCTTGCGTTCGGACAAAAGGCCCGAAAAACCCTTGCACGGCGGCGACATGAACACGATGTTCGGCCGCTCGTTTCCGGCGGCGCGCCGGATGTCCTCGGGCATGGCCGGACGCCAGCCCGCCGGAGGCTCGTGGCCGTGGAACGCCGCGTACTGCTCGCGGTCCATCAGGTCCAGAACCGTGCCGGGCACGCCCGCCAGCCGCTCGAAATCGCGGATGGCGGCCGCCGACACGTCCACGCCGCCGCAGCACCGGAACCGGGCGCGCAGCGCGCCGACCTGCGCCCGGCCCCGGTTGAACCCCAACGCGCCGCCGCCCAGGCCGCAAAAAAAGTGGAAATGCGTGATCTCCACGGACTCAATGGGTGTATGCAACGTCACGCCGCCACCTTCTTGGGCATGTAGCTCCGCACGAACGCCAGTACATGATCGTTTACGGGCAGCGCCCGGGAACTGTTCGGCAGGATCATGCGGGGCAGGCCAGCCATGCGGATGATTGAGCGCATGTGTGATTCGTCTTTGATCGGCAGGGCGCAGGGGATGGTTTCATAGTGGCGCAGCAACGTGATCAGGCCGATTCGCTCCAGGCCGGGGCGTTTGCCTATGGCCTGGGATATCGCCAAGGCCAGGGCTTTGAAGCGTGAGATATGCCCACGTCTCTTCTTTGCGATCGGTGGCTGCGTAGCTTTTGCCTTCGGCCGGGGCGTCGCCTTCGGCTTCTCGGGGGGCGTCTCCTCGAGCTGCGCGGGCGGTGTCCCCTGCAGTAAGGGTTCGAGGCGGTCGGCCAGGGCGGCGTTGAAGGAGTCGGACCGGCCCGAGGCAGCGAGGTAGATGGGGCCTGGGCACGTGGCGCATCCGGCTCGGCCTTGGCGGAAGCCTTCGCAACAGGCGGAAAAGTCGGGTTCGCCGTGGCCATGGGGGCAGGTGATGGTGGTCATGTCAGGTCCTGGATGTGTGACGCGGCGAAAGCCGGATGCGGGACCCGATCACGGGCCGGGGGCGGGACGAACGAAGAACTGCGACGAGCAGCACCACCAGTCCCATGCCGATGAGCGTCAGGGCGTCGTGGATCATGCCGACTCCTTCGGGGTTCCGATGCTCACGGTCACATCAGGTTTGGATCTGGATGTAATGACGGCGCCGGCCTCATTTTTTCCTTTCTTGCGGGACATGGTGACGGTAGTGCCGTTTGCGTAGTGCATGACCACGCTGTCGCCGTCGGCCCCCTTTTCAACGCTGCGGACGCCGTCTGCCCGCAGGGCCAGGGCGAGGGACACGGTATTTTCGGCGGCGGCGACGCCCAGGCGGCCGCCGCCGGTCTTACGGACACATCCGTCCGCAAACACGTCGTCGCGCTCCATCTGTTCGATGAGCCGGGCGGCCTTATTGAAGCCGATGCGGAAGTGGCGTTGCAGGCCCGATATGGAGGCTGTGCCCTGGGCCCGGGCGAATTCCAGGGCCTGGGAGTAGGTTGGGTCCGTGGTGGTGTCGTCGGCCACGGGCAAGGGCCGCCGGGTGGGCTTGGCCTTCCTGGGGGCCTTGTCCTTTGGCAGCAGGCCCTTGTCCCGCAACCAAGTCAGGTACAGCGTGTCCCACGTCGCAAACAGGCGTTCGAGGCTCAAATGCTTGTCCGCGAACGATCCGTCGGGATCCTCGCGATCACTGGTCCAAAACGTGGTGTCCACGCGCATGGCGAACGTCTCGCCCCGCACGCGGACGTGATATTCGCCGCCTTCGATGGTCATGAGGATGGTGGCCTCGACGACGCGGTGATTGCGCGCCAGGGCCTCGGTGACCTCATTCGATTCGCCCGTGGCGGTCAGGGTGAGGGATTTTTCCGAGTCGGCGACGACGACGCGCTCAAAGACGACTTCTACATCCTTGCCGGATACATCCAGGGTGTCGCCGTCGTGGGAGTACAGCCACGTCAGGAAATCCTGGCCGACTGTCAGGGGGCAGTTTTCGCCGGGAAGAATCGGCGTGAACGGCACGACGGGGTTGATGGAGCAGGTGAACGTGAGTTCGAAGAGCCGCCGGAACAGCTCGAGGTGCCGGACCGTCGTCGAACAGACCCAAATTTCGCCGGTCCCGGGCGTGGTCCATACCACGTCGGCCAGCGACGGCACCGGCGCGGTCTGGGACAGTAGCGACAGGCGTACGCGGTCGCGCACCTGGGCCTTCTCGTCCTTGCTCGCAAAGGGGATGAGGACTTTCTTCATGACCTCTTCCCGCTTGCGCTCCAGGAATTTTTTGACTTCCTGCCGGGTCCGGACCTCCAAGAGCTTGCCCGGCACGCTGCGTTTGTCCATGCGGAACGTCCAGGCCAGATGCGCCAGCCGCTCGGGCGCGGACGCCGTCCACTGGTTGTCCGTGGGGTCGTCCATGTTCACCCAGCCGTAGGATTCCTCGTCGGGCAGGGTGTCGATGGAGCGGAAGCCATTCCGGGCCAGATGCTCCGTTGCCTGCTGCAGGGTGGCGCGGTCGATTTCCTGGCCGACGGGGCGGAACCGGGTGATGGGGCAGGATCGTTTGAGGAACGGCATCAGGCGCTCCTTGCTGGCACGAGGGTGAACACGTCCCGGCCGCCGTGGCCGTCGATGACCAGAAGGCGGTTTTTGAGCTCGCCCAGGCTGGAGCCGGAAAACGTGTAGATGGCGCCGCGCGTCAGGCACCGGGCGGTCAGTCTGTGCCGCTGGCGGTCATAGGCGTAGTAGGCAAATTTGGAGCCGATGATCAGTTTCCGCGACATGTTTCCTCCCTGTCCCCGGTCGGCGTGGCCAGCATGCGGCCGTCCGCCGTATGTTTGCGTTGCAGGTAGGCGTAGGGGGCCAGCGTCCCCAGGATTGCCCGGCGGTCCCCGTAGGAGAGCCCGGCCCGACTGGCCAGGGCCTGGATGCGCGCCACCACGTCGTCGATGGCGTCGGGCAGGGGGATGTCGCCGGGCGCGGCGGTCATGCCGATTTTCCCGCCGCCAGATCCGGGCGGGCGATGTCGTAGCAGCCGCCGGAGCCGAGGCCGTCCACGTAGGCCTGCATCTCCAGGCAGCGATCCATGGTCCTGGGGTCTTCGGTCGCCGCCTGCCGGATGTTCAGGCGCAGGGCCAGGAGGGTCATCCGGCTGGGCAGGCAGATCACGGGCATGATGGGCATGGCGGCCTCCGTTATGAGTGTTCGAGGTGCTCCCTTCGGAGTCCTCGTCGGATCAAGAAAATGTGGAGTCGTTGACCCTGATGCCCTTCCAATACGAGCGAGGGCCGTCCATTCGGATTGTGAGGCCCAGGGCCTTGAAAACATCTTCAAACTGTGTGCGGTTGGCAGGGGGCTGAAACCCGTTCTTTTTTGCCCATTTCGCATAGGCCTCGTAGACATAGGGACAAGGCGTTATGAAATTCTGTTCTTTGATACATTCCTCATTGAGGAAAAGTTGTGCGGAATCGCTATAATCCTGGATCGGGGAGGGTTGTCCGTCTCCCTTGCTTTCGGGGGCATCCAGGATGGTGAGCGCGGCGTCGAGAAGTTCCGGAGTCAGGGGGTCGACTTGGTCATCACTCTGCCAAAGAATGTTCACGGCCAGGCATTCAAGACGGTCCGGAATCAGTTCTTTCCGGCGAATGCTGGCGGCCAGATGGCCTGGATGCTCTGCCGATATGCTGATGTTGGTGTAAAGCCGGAGCATTCCGCCGTTCGGCCGGATTTTGACCTTTTGATACTCTCCACCAAGCGCCCCAAGTTCGTATCCATGCCGGATCAGAGTCGCATGGTACGGTTTAACGTCTATTTGCAGAGCGGATGTCCAATCGGCCAGGAAAGGATCGATCGGAACATTAACGGGCATGTCGCCGGGTTGTGTGGACATGGCTCCTCGCTTTGTTTTGGGGCCTGCCTGTGCGTGACAGGCCCCATGTTGCAACGGGCGGACGGCCGATTCCGGCTACACACACCCAACCGTGGAAGGTTCGCTTCAAGTTTCGCTCTCGGTCTCCCGCATCGTGTCCCCTACTGATCCGACCGCCTGGCTGTGCCCCCTTGGGGGGCCTTGACCGGCCCGCTATGCGGTGGCCGTCGTTCGGAGTGTCTCACGGGATGGCCCTACAAATATCGAATTAGAAATTTGCGTCAACAAAAATAATCTATTTAGCGAGTGAATTGCAAAAAAAAAGCCGCAGATGCGGCAATTTTCAGGAAAACCTGGGGAAGGGAAAGGCTAGCGGCGGGTCAGATCGGCCCACAGGCCGACGACGCGGCCGATGATGGGCTTGCTGTAATCCCCCAGGAAGTCATCCTGGAGAAAATAAGTATCTGGCGGATATTCTTGAGAATTCAGAGAATAGAAGGTGATCATCTCACGGCCCCGGCGGCTGTGCAGTTGGACCTTCTTGATGGCTTCGCCGCCGTCGGGATCGCGAATTAGAAACATGTCGCTGCCGCGCCGGGGATCAGTGTCATGCCGGTCAACGAATACCATGTCCCCGGCCAGGATCAGCGGGATCATCGACCGTTGGCCCTGGGCCACCCGGATCGCCAACAGGCCAGAACGCCCACGTACCAGGGGATCCGTGATGTCCACGGCAACCCACGATTGGATGCGCTCGTCAGGGATCAGGCCTGGACCGGCCGCCGCCTCGGTAGTGACCACGGGCACGGCCTTGAACTTGTCTACCGGCTGGTCCGTGGCGGGAGATTCGGAGTTGTTCAGCAAGTGCAGGATTTTGACATCCCTAAGCGCGATGCCGTCTTCGTCGGGGAACACCAAGCGCGCGCCGAGCCGCTCCAGCCAGCCGAGGTAATCCTCGGCGTTCGTCTGCTTGCCTTTGAGGGTCTTGCAAAACGTCGAATAGTTAGCCCTGGCCGTCGCGGCCATGCGTGTTTTTCCGCCCGGACCCGTGGACAGCCGCTCGAGCCAGGCGAGGCTTTTGTCGTACAGAGAGGGCATAATGCCATTGTCTATCGGGCGTGGGGTCATTTCGCAAATTTCTGATTTGATGATTCGAGTTGACATGATTTGCTAATTAGCTATTTTCCTGCCCCATGGACCGACGCAAATCCCTTACCGAGGCCATGGCCACGCTGGGCATGACCATCCCGCAATACGCCGCGCACTGCGGGGTGTCCCAGTCCGTCATTTACAAATTCCTGCAGGGCCTGGACCTGCGGCTGTCCACCTGGGACAGGATCGACCCGAGTCGCCTGCCCCAGGGCCCGCCAGGTCACGACGCCAACCTACCTGCCCGGCGGCCGGTCGCGAGGATAATTTCATGATAAAAGTGGACGAAGACGTGCCCTTGAACACGTGGGGCTTTTTCCAGTTGTCCATTGAACTCCTCGACATCTCGGGCCTCGCCCGCATCCACCGCAAGAGCCACGACGCCATATACAAATACGCGCGTAATCCGGACCGCTTCCCCGAGGGCGAGGTCCGCCAGGATCCGCTACGGCGCATGCTGATCCAGTGCGCGGATGTGGTGAAGCTGGGAGGGGCCAGGGGGCAGGCGGCGGTGCGGGTTGTGGCCGCAATGTTCGCGGCGTTGGTGGAGTGCGAGGTCATGCCTCGCGAGGCTGTTCGGCCTGATTGTGCGGACGTACCGGGCGAGTGCCTCGACGACTATCCGCCTGTGGTCAGGTTGCACGAGATGATCCGCGAGGGTGCGCCCCTGGAGGCGGTACAGGATCAGTTCCGGGTGGTGGTGCGCGAGCTGCGGGAGACAGTCGCGGCCTACACGGCGGAAAGGGGCGGTCAATGATTCCGCATGGTTGGCATCATGGCGCGCCCCCCTCGCCCCCCAGGACAGGCGTGGCAATGGTCCCATGCTCCATGGGGCGTTCGCGGGTCCTTCCTGGCCTTCCCTTTATGCGGAGCGGCAGAGCCTCAAGGATTCACGAAATTTGATTACACAGAATTTACTGCACTTTTGCATAGGCCGTAGCTGTGTCAATGTTATGACATGGGGTCGTGATGCCTAGAGAAAAGGTTGATGAGCTTGAGCGGATACAGCTCCAGATGCGCAGCCGGGCTGAAGCCGAAGAGGCGATGTATGCCAAAAAAGACACGGCGAGCGATACAGTCTCGTCGGACTTTTTGGCACGCTGTGCAGAGGACGGGGAAAGGGGCGCAGCAGAGATTTTTCGGCGATTGTACATGACGTGGAATGGATCGACGGCACCAGAAGCATACAAAAAAAAATTGCTCTTCTGTCCTGACCCCGATCTTGGCTGGCACTGGTGGGACGGACATCATTGGAACCAGGACAGATCAAAGCGTGTACTGGAGGCACTGGACGGTGTCGTCGAGATCATACGCCAGGAATCAACGAGGCAGTGGGAGCGGTTCCGGAAAGCGAAAAATGATGGTGATGACGAGGAAAAGAAGCTCGCTGGTCGCCGAGCTGGAGCGCTTTGGAGGATGTCGAATGAATTGAACGGCACTCGCAAGAGGGGCAATATCTTGGACATGGCCAAGGCTGGCCGCGACGCTCCACCCTGGGACAGATCCCCATGGTTGTTCCCGGCCCAAAATGGCGCGGTCGATCTCAAAACCGGACGTCTCATGCCTGGCCATCCCTCCGATTATCTGCGCGGCGGAGCTCCTACGCCATACAAAGACGATGCGACGTGCCCGCAATGGGAGCATTTCCTCTCACAGGTTATGGGGGGGGACGGGGAAATGGTCACTTTTTTAAAGCGTGTCCTGGGGTATGCGATTACAGGTCTATCAATTCACCATAAATTTTTCGTGTTTTGGGGTCGGTCTCGGAATGGGAAGGGGACTCTGATCGAAACAATCCGTAAGGTGTTGGGTCCGGCATTGGCTGGGCCGATCATGGCTGAAATGCTGCTTGACCAGGGGCGGTCGCGCTCATCAGCCGCCGCCAGTCCGGACATTATTGATTTGATGGGTAAACGCATCATCTGGGCCTCCGAGACGGACGAAGGCCGCCGGTTTTCGAGCGCGGCCGTGAAGCTGATGACCGGCGGGGATACGCTCAAGGGGCGCCCGCTCCAGGGGGGGATGGTTGAAATCCAACCGAATCACAGCCTGTTCCTGCTGACAAACGAACGGCCAGACGCGCCTGCCTCGGATCAGGGTTTCTGGTCAAGATGTCTTTTGATCAAATTCAACGAGCGGTTTGTCGAAACCCCGCGCCTGCCGAACGAGCATCCCATAGACGTCCACCTGCCTGAAAAACTTGAATCGGAATTGCCGGGCATCCTTCGCTGGCTCGTGGAGGGCTGCTTGGAATGGCAGCGTGACGGCCTACGGCCTCCTACCCGTGTCGTCGCTGACACGGATGAATACCGTGGTGACGTGGATATATTTGGTCGATTCCTGGCCGAGGACTGCGTCAGAATCCCAGGGGCGAAGGTCCAGTGCGCCGAGCTTTACGGGCAATATGAAAAATGGGCGAAGGCCAACGGATTCAAGAAGCCCTGGAGCAGCATCAAGATTTCCAAAGAGCTCAAGGCCCGGGGCCTCAAGCAGTTTAAATCCTGTTATGTCTACTGGTTGGATGTGGAAATTAAGACAGAATTCAACGCCCACCTGTGCGTCGGTTGGGAGAATTTATAGGTGATCCCAGAAACTCTAAAGGAAGCTCCCATGGTTGAATGTCTTTTATTTTACATAGTTACGATGTCATATTGCCGACTTTGGGAGTATTTAGACTTTTTTATACATACACACAAAGAAAAAATAAAAAACAAAAATACTAGCGGTAATACGCCTATCGCGCCAAAAAACTCTAAAAACTCCCGCCCCGTTGCGGTTGGCCGAAATCCGGCCGTTGGAAACTCCCAAAAAGCTCTTATTTCCCGGGCCGAAGCTCCCGGGCGTGGCGCCTCCTATGGCAATATCCGGGGAGGATCGTATGGGAATAGCTGAACAAAAGCTCTCGCCAACCGAACGCCGGGAAATAGCCCTGACGCTTCTCCCCGGCGCCAAGGACGCGGCAAAGGGCCGCCTGCAGGCTAAGTGCCCGTTTCACGGCGATACGAACCCCAGCTTCTATTACTCGTGGCAGGAGGATTGGTATCGCTGCTACGGCTGCGACGAGCGCGGCGATCTGTGCCGCCTGTATGGCAGGCTCCATAACCTGGACGATAAGGACGGTTTCCGGGAGTTTGCCCGGCGCTATCTGGGGGGAATCGAGGCAAAGGGGCGGCGGGGGTACGAGACGCCGCCGCCGCCCAAGCCTGCCGTGCCCCCTGACCGCTTCACGCCTGGTGATCCTCCCCATGCCCCTGATGTCTGGGCTGACCGCGCCCTGAAATTTGCGGACTATGCCCATGAACAGCTTTTCGCGCCAGAGCATGCCCAGGCCCTGGATTATCTGCATGGCCGCGGTCTGACCGATGAGACCATCCGCCGATTCCGGCTGGGATGGAATCCCAAGGATTATTTCCGGCCTCGGCAAGCCTGGGGACTTCCTGGAGAGCGAAAGCCGAACGGTCGGTGGAAGCATATCCGGCTGGCCATGGGCTGGGTCATCCCGACCATCGTCGACGGCCAGGTCTGGCGGCTCAAGATACGGCAGACGCCAGAGGCGCTACGCAATCCAGAAGAGGCGAAATATCTCCAGGTTCCAGGGGGCAGCCAGCGGACATGGGTCATCGGCCCTGGCCGCCAGATATTCGTCCTGGTCGAAACCGAATTCGATGCGCTGCTGGTGCTCCAGGCCGCCGGGGATCTGGTGGGGGTGGTTCCGTTCGGATCAGCGGCCGCGAAGCCTGACAGGAACGCATTTCCGTTGCTGCAAAAGGCCTCGCTTTTGATCAATGCCCTGGATTTCGACAAGGCTGGTGGCGTGAATACCGGCTGGTGGTCGCAGCATTTTGGGCACAATCACGAGCGGTGCCCGCCGCCGGAGGGGAAAGATCTGGGGGACTATGCCCAGGCAGGCGGCGACCTGCGGGCCTGGATTCTGGCCTGCCTGCCGTCTCCATTGCGTCGTGTCATGCTGGACGCTGCTGACGAAAAAACGCCTCACGCGCTGAACGAAACCCCGGTTTCGTTGAACGATCAGGGTGTTTCTCTGGATAGTCCGACTCTGTCAGCTGCGCAGACAGCTCCCGGGACGGATAATTTTGCGCTTCCGGACGTGGACGCGCGTATGGGGCGGGAGATCGAGGATCCTGACCTGCGCAAAAACACGCTGGAGTTATCGATGCTTTTGCGGGTTACGCCGGAGATCACGGCTGTCGCATACCCGGGGGGCGGCATGGGTTTGCGCTGGCCGTCCGGATGGGATCGGGACCCCGGCAATGACGCCCGGTTGTGTCGTGTGAGCAGGCTGCTGATGGGTGAGGCAGGGGATGCGTACAGCCGATATGTCCGGCTGCAGGTTGTGAGTCCGGACACAATGCCCGGGCCGGTGCGAGGTGGAGCATGATGGAGAAATGTCCCCGATGCGAGGGAATGCACAGGGCGCTGTTATCTGCGGAGACGCGCAATATGGACCGCGAACGCTACGTCGTCGATCTGGAGCGGATCATTCGTGAAGTTCTCGCCCTGCGCGATATGCCCCCGTCGTTGTTAGAGCGGATCAAGCTGGTCTGCGGGGGGAGCCTGTGAGCCGCACCAAGTTCAGTTCCCCGGCGGAGGTGGCGGCTTATCTCCAGGAAACCGGCGTCTACAAGGTTTCGCGGCGGACCGTTTACAACCACATCAAGGCCGGATTTCTGAAGCCGGACGGCGACGGGCTCTATCCGTTCGGCGATGTGCGGAAGTATGCGGAAGCACATCTGCAGAAGCTGGCGGAACCTGCGGGTGAGACGGGGGACATGAACCGGGATCTGATTGCGGCGAAAACCGCCCGGGAGCGGGCGCAGGCCCAGCGGTCGGAATTTCTGCTGCAGAAAGATCGTAGGAAATATCTGCACATCGCTGACCACACGCTGGCCCTGGCCGGGCGGTGGCAAATGCTGCGCGATGACCTGGAGTCCCTGGCGACGTCCGCAGCTGGTGATGTGGTGGAGATGCTGGGGGGTGATCAGACCAGGATCGGCGAGGTGCAGGCCTACCTGCAGGGTGAGTTTCGCTCGTTCCTGGCGGGGTTCGCCAAGGCCCGCGATTTTGAGGTGCGCATGACCGACGAGGACGTGACCGATTTTCTGGTGGCGTTCAAGGGGCAGACGGATGCGGCCGATTAACGTTTCGTTGCGGGCTGCAGAGCGCCGGGTATGCGAGCCGCCGTCGGCGGCCGATCCGGCGGAATGGGCAGAGAAATATCGTACCGTTTTCGCCGGAGAGCGGGCCGGGCGCCCCTGGAATAACGATTTCACGCCATATCTGCGCTTTCCCATGCATGCCCTGGCCTGGGCATCCGTCCGGCGTATGGCGTTGGCATTTGTGCCCCAATCAGGGAAGACCCAGATTGCGCTGAATTTCTTGGGGTGGGTTGCCGACAACCACCCAAGCCCCACCATGTTGGTCATGCCGGATGAAGACGCCTCCAAGCGGTCCTTTGAAAAGCGGCTGCAGCCACTGTTCACCAGGACGGAACGGCTGCGGACGCTGGCCACGGGACGGGCCCGGGACATCGGATACGCAGGGGTCAAATTGGCGAACGGATTTGATCTGACCCTCGCTAGCGCCAAAGCAGTTTCCTCGATTGCGTCAGATTCTATCCGGTATGTGATTATGGATGAGACGGACAAATACGGAGATTTCGCCGGAAAGGAAGCCTCTCCCATATCACTGATTGAAGAGCGCACTCGCTCATATAGCAATACCTGCCTGATCATCAAAATGTGCACGGTCACCACTTCCAACGGATATATCTGGCAGGCGATAGAGAATGAATCGGACGTAGTCTACGACTACTACGTCCGCTGTCCGGTGCCGTTGTGTGGGGCGGACCAGCTTATGAAATTCGAACAAATCCATTTTCATGGGGTGGACGATCCCCGTGAAATGGTGCGGACCAGGGCCGCCAGATATGTCTGCGAGGCCTGCGGCAGCGAGTGGGATGACCGGTTGCGCAACCAGGCGGTGGCCGCCGGGGAATGGCGGCCGCGTATTGAGGTGGCCTCGCCCACGTCCGTCGGGTTGCATCTTCCGGCCTGGGTCAGCCGGTTCGTCAGCCTGTCCGAATGTGCGGCCGCAAGCCTCCTAGCAAAAACGAATACACTTAAAAAACAGTATTTTGTGACGCAAATTTGCTGCCAGCCATGGGAAGACGTGGTTCGTGACCCCGAAGAGGAACGTCTCGCCGAGCTCGTCGATGCGGACCTGGTTCCCGGAACGGTCCCCGCCGGGACCGTGGCCCTGACCCTGGCCGTGGACATGCAGCAACGGTATTTCCTTTATTCGGTCATGGCGCACGCGGTGCGGCCGGTCCGCCGCTCGTGGGTGATCGATTACGGCGACGTCGGAACCTGGGAGGAACTCCAGGTGATTTTTAACACCGCGTATCCCATGGCTGACGGCTCCAACATGGGCATCTGGCGGGGAGGCCTCGACACTGGCGGCAGCAAGGAAAAGGGCGAGGTCTGGTCCCGCACCGAGGAGGCCTATCTGTGGCTGCAGGACAAGTCCCGTCGCGGCCGGATGTTTGGCCTCAAGGGCGCGTCGGGGGCCCAGCAGAAAGCGGTGCGTCGCAGCGAGGTGGACGTGCTGCCGAAGAGCAAGCGGAAATTGGAACACGTTGTTGAACTGCGGACCATCGATACCGCCTATTTCAAGGACATCGTGGATGAACGCCTTAATGACCCGGATACCGGGCGGCCCATCCATTTTCATGCGGAGACGGATGCCGAATATCTGCGGCAACTGACGGCGGAACGCAAAGTCCGCGACGCCAAGGGCCGCGTGTCCTGGGAACAACGGGGATCACGGGCGAACCACCAGTGGGACGTGCTGGTGTATCATGAGGCGCTGTGCTCGGTGCTTTGGAAACCGTGCCTGGATTTGTTGCCCAGGCCGCAGCGCGTGCAGAATCAGGATCAACCGGTGAAACAAACCCGGCCTGTGCCCTCGCCACCGTCCGTCCTGGATTTGCGGGGCGGGTTGTCTGGGCGCGGATCGTGGGGGAGCGGGAGGTAACATGTCGCACGCCGTTTTGGATCGTGGACTCAAGCGCACCGAGGTCATGGCGATCCTGGGGATCAGCCAGGCGTCGTTTTATCGGCTCATAGCGGCCGGGAAACTCAAGGCCTACCGCATTGACGTCGCCTACCGGGTGCGGGCCTCGGAGGTCGAGCGATTTCGTCAGGATCACGAAGCGTGATTTTGCGCGTATTGTCCCCATTTGTATCGGATGCTTGTCAGACTGGCGTGCATACGATATCGGTCATCGAAAAATGGAGGGCATATGCGCAGAATCGCCGCTCGCACGGCGGCTGCGGTCTCTCTGGCGGTGTTGCTTGCCGTCGGCGTGGCTGCGGCCCAGGGTACGCTGTTTCATGGCAACGTGAAATCGAAAATCTTTCATCGTCAGGGATGTCGCTACTTTGATTGCGCCTCATGCACCGCTGTTTTTCAGTCCCGGGAGGCCGCCGTCTCCGCCGGTTTTCAGCCATGCAAAGTGTGCAATCCGTAGGAGTGATCATGCTAAAGACATCCTTTGTGGCGTTTTTTTGCGCATTTCTATTGTCATCGGTCAGTTATGCGGCTCAAGTTCAAGGTGGCATTAATCCGCTTACTGGACAACAGCTTCAATATGAGACGATTGATGGCTGGAAAAAGGATAATAAGACAGAGAACAACGTGTCTCCGGATGAAAGCGAGTCAGACCGTGAGAAGAGATATTTTGACGAGTATTCCGAAAAGGCTATACAGGGCGACTATCAGGCCCAGAGAAATTTAGCATGGTTATACAGCACATCAAAAAATCCATTCATTGCTAATCTTATGCTTGGATGTGCGTGGTATAAGCTGATTTTGCTATCAGGAAGTCCAAAAATTAATGATGGCGACATCGGAAATGTCAAGGTCTATTGCGGGAAACTCTCTCCCGAACAGCAGGCAGTGACCGAACAGCAGGCGTTGCATCTGTATCAGGAGATATACCAGAAGTGACGCCCCGCGTGTCCATTTTTGAGGCGTTATTATCCTCGCATCAAAGATGGATGTCGGGCATGCTGAACAATTTTGTGCGTGGCGCAGAAACTTTCTAAACCGTTATCAACCGTTATCAAACGCACGCGCGTGATTTGCCGATATCCGGTATCTGGTCGGCATGAACACCGACACCGGAACCCTGCTTCGTGATGCCGCCATTCTCGCGGACGTGCATACCGTCGAGGAACTCCGGGATCGTCTGGAACTTTGGAAGGCAGCGGAAGCCGCAGTAGCCACCAGCCAGTCCTATCAACTCGCCGGTCGGGCATTGACCCGGACCGACGCAGCCGAAATCCGCCACAATCTTCTCCTGTATTCCCGGGCCGTGAAGCTCGCCTCCCAGAGAACCATGGGAGGCGGCCCGCGCTTCGTCCCCACACGCTTCACCGGAGGGCTGGCCGATCATGGGTAGCCGTCCATCCCGCCGCATGGCCGCCACGGCCGCCGCTGTCCGCCCGTATCGCTCCAGGCCCGTCCGTCGTGTGGCGGCCGGGCACGCAGGGACCATGGCTGGCTGGCATCCCGTCAGGATCGGCAACCAGCAGTCCGCAATGGATCGTCAGGCCCTGGTGGACCGGGCCGAGGATCTGGCTGCCAACGACGGGCATGCCGCCAGCCTGATCGACACCAAAACTTTGAACATTTCAGGCTGGGGGCTGGCTCCCCAGAGCCGTCTGCGGGCATCGGATCTGGACCTGTCGCAGGATGAGGTCCGGAAGATTCGACGTGACCAGGAGCGGGCCTTCCGCCTCTGGTCACGGGAGGCCCACGCCGCCGGGCAACTGCATTTTTTCGACATGCAGGGGCTGGCCATCCGGGACGCCCTGCGCAGCGGCGAATTTTTGTTTCTGTCCAGGATGCTCGACGATCCCGGCCGCCGCTTTTCGTTCGCTTTGCAGGACGTGGATCCCTCCAGGCTGTGTTCCCCGTTCGCCTGCCTGGACGATCCGAACCTGCGGGACGGCATCGAGATTGAACCTGCCACTGGCGCGCCCGTCCGGTATCACATCAAAAACCCGAGCGTCGGGGCGTACGAGATTGAGCAATGGCAGGCCGTCGACGCCCGGCGTGGGCACAGGCGACTTGTGTTCCACGGCTATCGGTACAGCCGGGCCGAGCAGTGGCGCGGGGAACCGGCCCTGGCCCCGGTCGTGAAGCTGTTCAAGGACAAGTACGATTTCCTGGACTACGAGGTCGTGGCCCAAATTCTGTCATCCTCGCTTCCCATGGCGATCAAGACCGCCCTGGGAGGCATGGGCCTGGGAGGCGAGGGGGAAGAGTCGCCGCAGCGTGTCTTTCATCAGCGCATCAACCCGGCCCAGATCCTGTACCTGAACGAGGGCGAAGAGGCGCAGATGCTGCAAAGCAATCGGCCGGGGAACAATTTCGAAGGGTTTTTCCGTCTGATCCTGCGCACCATCGGCGCCGCCGCCGGAGTCCCCTACGAGCAGCTTCTCAAGGATTATTCCCAGACAAATTACAGCTCGGCCCGGGCCGCACTTTTGGAGTTCTGGCGGGTCTGCACGGAATACCGGGCATGGTTCTTCCGACAGTTCTGCGACCCCATCTGGTCCTACGTCCAGGAGGAAGCCCTGCTGCGCGGATACTGGAGCATCCCCGGCGGCGACATCAACCGGTTTTACGCCGACATGGATCTCTGGACCGCCGTCTGGTGGGCCCCGCCGCCGCGCGGCTACGTCGATCCGCTGAAAGAAATCCAGGCTGCCGAACGGTCGGTCGCCATGGGCTTCCTCTCCCATTCCGACGTTATCGGCGAACAAGGACGGGACGCCGAAGAGGTGTTCGACCAGATAGCCGAGGACCGCAGGGCTTTGGCGGAGCGGGGCATTGTCATCACGGCGGCCGGGTCGGCGTCGAAACAAGACGAACCCGTGGAAGACGATTTCGCTGACCGGTTCGCCGTCCCCCATGGCGCGGCCGCTGAAGGAGCACAGGCATGCCGATGATTCCCGCACAATGGCTCATGGAGCCGGACGCCCTGACTTGGTGGTTGCGTCAGTCCTCGGATCGCCTGCGGCTGGGCGCGTCGCTGTTCCTGGATTTCGACCCTGCCCGGGCCAGGCCCTACGAGCTGCTGGATGGCGGCATCGCCGTCATCCCCATCGCCGGGCCGCTTTCGAAGGCGGATAAATGGTGGTCCATGGGCGGGAGCTATCTGGTCGCCAGCAACCAGGTGCGTCAGGCCCTGACCGATTCCGCCGTCAAGGCCCTCTTGCTCGACGTCGACAGTCCCGGCGGCGAATGCTCGGGCGTGCAGGAGCTGGCGACGAGCATCGACTCGGCCGATGCGGTCAAACCCGTCTACGCCTGGGCGGACGGGACGTGCTGCTCGGCCGCCTATTGGCTGGCCTCACGGGCGCGGACCCTGGCCGTAACCCCGATTACGTACGTCGGCTCAATCGGCGTTGTCGGGGTGCACCTGGAGATATCCAAGGCGGCCGAATCGGCCGGATACACGTTCACGGTCATCAAGTCGGGCAAGGAAAAGGCCTTCGGCAACAGCTACGAGCCGCTTTCGCCCGAGGCGTTGGCGTCGATCCAGGGCAGGATGGACGGCATTTATTCGCTTTTCGTCAGTGAGGTTGCGGCTGCCCGTGGCCTGGATGAGGCAAAGGCCCGCGACTGGGCCGACGGCCGGGTTTTTCTGGCGCAGGAAGGGTTGGGGGCCGGTCTGATCGACCGGGTTCAGAACAGGGATGAGTTTCTGGCATCCATACGGGAGGAAATTATGGATAAAAAGGTGCAGATGCAGATCCCGGGCGGCCAAGCCGCCCAGGGCGCCGGGCCGTCGGCGGAGGCTGCGGCCTCTCCGGATGTTGCAGCCATCACCGCACAGTCCGTCCAGTCCGGGCGCGACGAGGTGCTGGCCCTGGTGGGCGTGGTGGCCGGTGAAGATGTGAAGGCTCGGGTCGAGACGGCCATGGCCGCCGGTCTCACCGGTGAATCGCTGGCCGCAGCTGCGCTGATCGTAGGAGCCTCCAGTTCCGGCGGGGAAAGCCCGGCCGCAGCCGCAAAGCCCGGGGCCATGCTTGACGCCCTGCGGCGTTTGGACGCCGACGGCGTCAAGCATGGCGCCAAATCGCAGGGTGCGGCCTCGAATGCCAACTATCTGGTGGATCACATGGCCAGGCAATTCGGAGGTGCGAAATGACCATCCTGACCGAAAAGTATCGTCTCCCGGACGTCGTGCGCCGGGAACTGCGGGATTTCTCCCGCGATCAGGCCGTGTTCACCGGTGGGCTGGTGGCCTTGTGCGGCGTCGTCGGCCGGGTGACCAAGGGGGCGCCGGCAGCCGCAGCCGATGCGGGCAACACCGGGAATGGCGCGATCTCCAATCTGGCCCTCGGAGGCTTGGCCGAGGTGGGCGCCTATCGTCTGGTCTGCGCCGAGGCCGTGGCCGGGGCGGGTGTCTTTCACGTGATTAGCCCGCGCGGCCAGCGTCTTGAGGACGCCATTGTCGGTGCGGCCTATGCCTCGCCGCATCTCGCGTTCTCCCTGGCCGACGGGGCTGCCGATTTTGCCGTCGGCGACGAAATCACGATTACGGTTCCGGCCGGGAGCGGGAAGTACAAAAATATCGATCCGGCCGCCGTGGACGGTACCCAGGTGGCCGCCGGTCTGTCCATCGACGTCTACGACGCCCGGCTGTCGGATGTGCGCGGCGTGGTCATCAACGGCCATGCGGTGGTGATCGGCGACATGCTGTCTTGGCCGACAGGCCTGACCGCCGCCCAGAAAAACCAGGCCCTGGCCGAACTGGCCGCTCTGGGCGTCAAATCCAGTGTGGGGGTCTAAGCCATGCCCATGATCAATCCGTTCGACCAGGATGCCTTCAGTCTGGTCAGCCTGACCACGTCCATCAACATCGTTCCCAACACCTACGGGCGACTTTTGACCGGGAACATCTTCGCCCATAAGCCGATCTCCACCACGTCCGTGCTGATCGAGCGCAAGGGCAACATCCTGACCCTGCTGCCGTCCCAGCCGCGCGGGGGGCCCGGGTCGCAGTCCCGTCACAGCGGCCGGAACATGGTCTCGCTGACCGTGCCGCACATCCCCATGGAAGACGTGATTTTGCCCCAGGCGTTTCAGGGCGTGCGGGAATTCGGCACCGAGAATTCCCTCAAGACCCTCTCGTCGATCATGAGCTCCTTTTTGATCGACAATCACCGCAAATTCGAGATCACCTGGGAGTTCTTGATGTGGGGCGCCATCAAGGGCCTGATCCTGGACGGCGACGGCGAGACCGTCATCGAAAACTTGTACGCGCGGTTCGGCATGCAGCAGAAGGTCATGTACTTCGACCTGGACAACGACGCCACCGACGTGGGCACAACGTGTCGCGAACTGTGCCGCTACATTGAGGAAAACCTGTTCGGCGACGTGTCCACGGGCGTTCGTGTCTTCGTGTCCAAGGAATTTTTCGACAAGCTGATCACCCATCCCAGCGTCGAAAAATTCTATCTGAACCAAGTGCGCGCCGCCGAGCTCATCAGCAAGGACATCCGCAAGGGCTTCACTTTCCACGGCGTGACCTTCGAGGAATTCGGCGGGCAGGCCCCCAGCTCCCAGGGCGAAGTCCTCCGCTTCATCAACGAGGGCGAGGGGCACGCGATCCCCGAAGGGACCATGTCCACGTTCCAGATGGCCACGGCCCCCGGCAACTTCATGGATACCGTGAACACCATGGGTGAGATGCTCTACGCGCGCCAGGAACTGAAGGATTTTAACCGGGGCGTGGATCTGTGGTTCGAATCGAACCCGCTGCCGTACTGCACCCGGCCCAACGTCCTGGTGAAATGCGTCGCTGGCGCGGATCCCGAGGCCTAAGATGTTCCCGGCTGACGTCAAACACTTCAAGGCCCGCGAGTGGCGGCATGATCCGGACCGGGTGTCGCCCGATCTGGTGCTGTCCATGGACGGTGTCCGGGAAAAGGCGGGCGTCCCGATCCGCATCAATCAGGCCTGGGATACGGATGGGCATGTCCCGGGTTCGGGGCATTACGACGATCCGGCCACGGCCGTGGATTTCGCGTTTCTTGGCCTGACGTACCGCCGTCAACTGGATCTGCTGGATGAGGCCGGGTTCTCCGGCATCGGATTCTATCCGGACTGGCAAATGCCCGGCTGGCACGCCGACCAGAAAGCGCGTCCGGTGCGGGCGTTCTGGGTCTGCCGCAAGGGCCAGTACGCCTATTACCGGTCGGCGGAGGAACTGGCCGTGGCCATGGGCTGGCACGAAGCCGCCCCGGCCATGGCACACGTGGACCTGATCCATACCGTGTCCGCCCGACATGGCCTGCCGTGGGAACTAGTGCTGGCCATGGTCCGGCAGGAATCCGGCGGCAACCAGCACACCGTGCGATTTGAGCCGGAGTTTTTTCGGCGTTACATCGACGGGCGCGAGTTGGGATTCCGGCCGGAACATTGCTCGAAGGCCACCGAGGCCTACGGCCGGGCGTTTTCCTGGGGACTGCTCCATATCATGGGGGAGACGGCCAGGGAACAGGGGTTTTCGGGGTGGTTTCCGGAATTGTGCGACCCGGAAACCGGCCTGGAATGGGGCTGCCGCTATCTGGCCGATCTGCGCAGGCGCTTTGGCGGCGAGGGGTGGCCTGTCGTGGTCCGTGCTTACAACGCCGGGTCCGGCGGCCGGAACAACCAGGACAACAACTATCCGGGCGAGGTTTTGGAAAAGCTCGGCGGGAGGTGGCCGGATGAATCTGCGTAAAATCCTGTGTCATGTCGCGAACCCTCTGCACGTGTACTGCCGGTTGCGCGACATGGGGATACCCAAGCTGCGCTCCAGGCGTTTGGCTGCGGTCTGGGAGCGTTGCGTCGCCCGCCCGCTGGGGGTCGTGTCTCTGGCCGTGCTGCTGCTGACGGTGGTCGCCCCGGCATCCGCCCTGGCCAAACATCTGCATCTGGAACGCGCCTACCAGCAGGTCTGGTGCGAGCGGCAGCAGGGGGCCATGGAGGTCCGCCTGCCCGGCGGCCTGCGCATCGACTGCGAGACGGCCACCCATGCCGTCGAGGTCGATTTCGCGGCCAAGTGGGCCGAGGCCGTGGGGCAGGCCCTGGCTTACGGCGCGGCCACGGGGAAGCGGCCAGGGATCCTGTTGATTCTGGAAAAACCCTCGGATGAGACGCATTTGGCCAAGTTGCGGTCGGTCATCACCACCTACGCGCTGCCGGTGGACATCTGGCTGATCGAACCGGGCGAGGTCGGGCAATGAACAGGATGCAATCCGCCTGGCGTCTGGCGCGGGGCCTGTCCGTCTCGCGGACCGGACGCGCGACCGGCTGCCTGTATCTGCTGCTGTCCGCCGTGCAGGTGCTCGTGTCCATGGGATGGGTGGACCCGAGCGGAAAAATGACCCTGCGCCTGTGGATCAACGGCTACATCCTGGACGTTCCGGAATTCAATCTGTGGTGGGTCGTGTCGGCCGTCGGCGGTGTGGCCGCCAGCTGGGGCCTGTACGGCCGGGCTCTGGCCGCCGGGCCGCTGGTTTCCCGGGAGGTCCCCGGGCCTGCGCCGGAAGCGGGAGAGCCGGAGACTCCGGCATCGGAATCGACACCCGATGAGCGGCCGACCCCGGTTGGCCTCATGGCCCCGGCGGGCGCCGGTCTGGGACAAACCTTTTTGCGGGAGGGATGAGTCATGGCGAGGCTGCTGCTTATGCTGATTCTCATGGCGTGCGCGGGCTGCGTCGGCATCATGCCCAACCGGACCGCCGATCCGTCCGGAACCGATGTCGAGGCGGCCGCCGGAGCCGACTGGCTGCGGTTGTCCCTGGACCGTCTGCGCCAGGGCATCGACGCCATAGAGCCGCACGATCCTGTCGAAGCGGCCAGCCTGGACAGTGAATATGCGGCCGCTTCCGCTGATTGCGAGGCAGCCGAGCAGGCCGTCGCCGCCGGGGCGCCCGAGGCGAAATCCATCTGGCGGCGCGCCCGGGAGTCCATAGGCCGGTTGGCCAGGGCCTGCCTGCCGATCGCCCTGAAATATGGCCTGGGCAGGATATTCGTCCAGGCGGCGGGCTGACCATGCGCATCCTCTCCCTGTCCGGCGGCGGCATTCGCGGCTATCTCCAGGCGCGGATCGTGGCGGCGATCGAATCCGCTACGGGCCGCAGCGCCTGTCAGTTGTTCGACCTGATCGTCGGCACCAGCACGGGAGGCATCCTCGGGGCAGGTCTCGCCCTGGGCTTCCCGGCCGGGGACATGGCGGCATTCTACCGTGACCACGGTCGCGGCATTTTTCGCAAGTCGCTCACCAAAAAACTGCGGTCCGTCTGCGGGCTGGCCGACGAGAGCTATGGCTCGACGGGCCTGGAAAAAGGCCTTGCCGCCGTGTTCGGCGACGCGGCGCTTTCGCAGGCCCGCACCGGCCTGTGCCTGACGGCCTACGATATCGAGAGCCGTAGGCTCGTGTTGTTCAAATCCTGGAAGGCGACGGCCGATCCGGCCCAGGATCACCTGCTGACCGTGGCCTGCCGGGCCACGGCCGCCGCGCCGACCTATTTCGAGCCTGGCATGGTCAAAACCGATACGGGCCTCATGCGGGCCTGCATCGACGGCGGCGTGTGGGCCAACAATCCGGCCATGGTGGGGCTGGTGGAGGCCATAAAGCGGGGTGTGGCGCCCCAGGATATTCGGATGCTGTCCATCGGCGCCGGGTCCGAGGATCGGCCGTACCTGCTGTCCGATGCGCGCGGATGGGGGCTGGCCGGTTGGGCGCGTCCGCTGCTTGACGTCCTTTTTTCAGGACAGGCCGCTGCCGTCGATTACCAGTGCCTGCAACTCCTGGGCGACCAGTACGTCACCCTGCAGCCCACCCTGGCCGAACCGATCCCCCTGGACGCTGTGACGCCCCGGGCGTTCACCATGATGGAATTCCATGCCGGGCGCGTCGTTGACAGCGGCGACTACCGGCGCGGCCTGAATCTGCTGGAAGGGGGGGCGTAATGCTCAAGACGGCGGGCGAATATCTCCTGGGGTCTGTGCAGGATCTGCTGGGATGTTACGGCCTGAAGGTGGGCGGCTCCATGGTCGGGTTGGCCTGCCTGTGGATAGGAGGCCAGGACCGGCTGATAGAGGGCCTGTTCGGTCTGATCTGCCTGGATTTCGCCCTGGGGTTCGCCCACGGCTGGCATCTCGGCCGTCTGTCCAAATCCAAATTCCTGGGCGGTCTCGCGAAGTTCGTCCTGTACTACGCCACGCTTTTGTGCGCCTCGCTGCTGGATTCCGTCCTGAACGCCAAAACAGAGGCCATCTGGCACGCACAGTTCCGGGATTTCCTGATCATCTATTTCTGTCTGCACGAGGCCCTGTCCATCCTGCAGCACCTGCATTTTTTCGGCGTACCGCTTCCGGCCGCGCTCATGAAGCGTCTGACAGACTACCGGGATTGCAAACTCTGGAAGGGGCGGGCGGTATGACGCTGCAGGAGCAACTGGCGGCCGATCTTGCCGTGTTCATTGATGCCCAGGGGTTTTCGCGGTCCACCATCCTGCAGGGACAGGACGTCCTGGCCGACCACGTCTCGGATTCGGCCCAGGCCCTGGACGAATGGCGCAAGCGGACCCAGGAACCTCCGGGCGTCGGCGTGCGTCTGTTGACCCTGCTGGTCGGGGAGTCGGATCTGAAGCGGCCGTTGGCCGAAGACGTCCTGGACGTGGATGGAGTGGAGTGGACCGTGTTGTCCACGTCGGTCGAATACGGCCTGCTGACCCTGCACCTCTACCGGCACGAGTCGTAAGATGCTCAATTTTTACTACGACATCCCCTCGTATGAGCGAGAGCTCGCCCCGCTGGTGGACCTGCCGGACAAGATGCCCGTGGCCCTGCAGCGGTCGCTGGGGAAGCTCCTGACAAAGCTCAAAACCGAGTTTGTCCGGGGAGTGTCGTCGGAAACCGTGTTGCCGCAGAAGCACGTTCGGGCCGGACTGTATCAGTCCCGTGTGACCTGGGAAGGGGACGGGGCGCAGGGCTACCTGGGAGGGACGAAGGGTCGGCAGTTGCTTTTCCGCTACAAGGTCAAGCCGTCCGGCCCGTCCGTGCGGCGGCCTCCGGTCGGGGCGTCGGCCCAGGTTCTGCGTTCGTCCGGTCTGGGGGTCATCCCTGGCTCGTTCCTGGCCCAGCTGTCGTCAGGGCATATCGGGGTGTTCCGCCGCAAGGACGGATCGCGCCGGATCAAGGAACTCACTGGGCCGTCCGTGCAGTTCTTTTTTCACCGGGACAGCATCCGGATTCCGATCGAGGATCAGTCGGATGAGTTGTTCGCAAAATTTCTGGCGCACGAAGTGGAATTCCTGCTCCAGCAGGCTGGATAGGAGGGCGTATGTCGTTTTTGCTGTTGTCCGACTTGCGGGATTACCTGACGGAGGCCCTGGCCCAGTTGCCGCTGTTGTCCCCGGAAAGCCGGGGCAACCCGGCCGCGCTGCGGCCGCCCCGGGTCCTGATCGGCGAATTGCCGCCGCGCAACCAGGGGGACAAGGAAGAGACGGCCTATCCTTTCGTGCTGATCCGGGGCCTTTCCGGAGAGGACTACGAGGACGGAACTCTGTGTGATGTCGCGATCATTTGCGCCGTGAGCGCCGCCGAACGGGGGGAGGCCATGGAGCACGAGATCCAGAACCTGCTGTCGTTCGTGCGCACGGCCCTGCTCAAGCGGCGGCTGATCGGCGGCCGCAATGAATTGGTCCAGGACAAGCAGGGCCGCCTGTTGTCCTGGCAGGTCTTTGAGGAGTTTTCGTTCCCCTACATGGGCGCCCAGATCAAGGGGCTCTGGCGCGTGCCCAGCATACAACTCACGGAGGAATCCTATGGATGAGAGCAGCAACATCGAAACGCCCATGGTGGACGGTAGCGCCGAGACGACAGCCGCCCCGACCGAACCGTCGATTTCCGAGGCGCCCGCCCATGTGATCTACGTCGGCCCGCGTCTGGTGCGGCCGTTTCCTGTGTCCGCCATGGCCGTGTTCCGTGGCCCCATGCCGCCGCCGCTGGCCCAGGCCGTTGCCGATGATCCGGAATTGGCCGCCTGTTTCGTTCCCGTGGCCGAGGCCGGGACCGCTCTCCGGGCTGTGAATCGCCCCGGGACGGCTCTCGCGCGGGCTGTGGCCGCCGTCCGTACCAAGTACCTGACCAGGAAGGAGGGATAGCCCATGGCTACCGGCTACCGTCATGGCGTTTACGCCAAACGTCTGCCCACCTCGATCATCCCGCCGCGCCGCACCACGGTGTCCATCCCGTTCGTGGTGGGCGTCGCCCCGGTCCACAAGCTGGCGGCCGACAAGCGCCCCATAAACCAGGTGAAGATGATCTTCACCTACGAAGAATTCGCCAACACCCTCGGCTGGGACGATGATGTGGCCAGCTACAATCTGTGCGAGTTCGCCAAGATCTTCTTCTCGCTCTACACGGTCACGCCCATGTTCGTGGTCAACGTGTTCGATCCGGCCGTGCATAAGACAGCCTACGAGAATATGGCGGGCACTTTCGACGCCGACGGCCTGCTGCAGGTGGGCCATTACGGCCTGACCGGGCTGGTGGTGAAATCCACCGACGGCCTGACCACTTACGTCGCCGGAACGGATTACGACCTGGACGGCCCCGGGGGAACCCTGACCCGCAAAACGGCCGGCGCCATCCCGGTAGGCGGAACCGTCAAAATGAGCTTCACCGCTGGCGACCCTTCCCTGGTCGACACGGCCGACATCATCGGCGGCGTGGACGGCGGAAAAAAGACCGGCCTTGAGCTGCTCGACATGGTCTTTCCCCTCTTTCGCGAGCTGCCGGGATTGATCGTGTCCCCGGGCTATTCGGCGGATCCGGCCGTGGCCATCCTCATGGCCGCCAAGGGCGCGAATGTGAATGGCCATTTTCGGGCCAAGGCCGTCGTCGATCTGCCGGAAAGCTGCGAAATCTATTCCGCCTGCCCCGGTTGGAAAAACGACCACAACCTGACCGACGAGAATATGGTCGTGTGCTGGCCGCGCCTCAAGTACGGCACGGAAACGCACTGGATGAGTTCGCACCTGGCCGCGCTCTACGCCAAAGTTGACGGCGACAACGAAGACGTCCCGTACGAAACCCCGTCCAACAAACGCTATCTGGCCGAGGGCGCGACGCTCAACGGCGCCGACGTGTGGCTGACCCCCGAAGAAGCGAACTATCTCAATGGCCAGGGCATCGTGACCGCGCTCAACTTCATCGGCGGCTGGCGCTGCTGGGGCGGCCGCACGGCCACCTACCCGGACAACACCGACGTGATCGACGCCTTCGACTGCATCAACCGGATGTTCGACTGGATCCAGAACACCGTGACCCTTACGTTCTGGTCCAAGGTGGACAAGCCGCTGACGCGGCGTCTGGTCGAAACCATCGTGGACAGTTGCAACATCTGGCTGAACGGCTTGGCGGCGCGCGAATATATTCTGGGCGGCCGCCTGGAGTTCATTTCCGACGAGAACCCGATCACGGATCTGATGGACGGCATCGCGCGATTCCACCTGTACGCCACGCCGCCCAGCCCGGCCCGGGAGATCATGTTCCTGCTCGAATACGATCCCAACTACCTGAACAACCTGTTCGGCCAGTCCTAAGGAGGCCAGCATGTCCATCATCAACAGGGTCCCGGAAAAACTCATCAACTACAAGGTCTATCAGGACGGCTCGGACCTGGTCGGCGTGGCCGACATTGACTTGCCTGACGTGGACCACATGGCCGAGACGCTGTCCGGGTCCGGCATTGGCGGCGAGTTCGAGTCGCCGACCATGGGCCACACCAAGGGCATGACCCTGAAGCTCAAGTTCCGGACGCTCTACCGGCCGCTGATGCTGCTTTTGACGCCCACGCCCAAGGTGTTCGACCTGCGCCTGTCCATCCAGGCCCTGGACGCGGGCAACAGCGAATACACCTCCTATCCCTCGCGGATCGTGGTGCGCGGCGTGCCCAAGAAAAAGGGCCTGGGTAAGCTCGACGTGGGCAAGAAGATGGACAACGAGATGGAACTCTCGGTCACCTATCTGAAGGTCTTCGTGGACGGCAAGGAAGCCATGGAAGTCGATCAGCTCAACTTCATCTACAAGATCGACGGCGTGGACGCCCTGGCCTCGGTGCGGGAGCACCTGGGCATGACCAACTAGCAACGGCTTCGCGCGGCTGCGGCCGCTGATCTTTGACAACCGAGTATGTGCTGTTCGCGTCCGGGGCTCCCGACAGCCGGGAGCCCCGGGGGAGGTGTTTGTTACAGAATTAAGATCAGATCCTTATGAACATATTCGTCAAGTGGGGGCGCCATTTCGGCCGACAAGGCGCAGGAAATCATCCCGGTCGATGGTTCTGATCCCAAGCTCAAGCGCTTTTTCCAGTTTTGATCCAGGGGCGTCGCCATACACGAGGTAGTCGAGTTTCTTGCTGACTGAACTGACCACCGTACCGCCAAGTTGCTCAACCCAGTTTTGGGCCGTGTACCGGGCGACGCCATACAATTCGCCCGTGAAGAGGACGCGCTTTCCCTCAAGGCTCTTGGTGGCCGTGCCGGGTGATGCCTCCATGGCAGGCGACTCCGGTGTGTTAACAACGGCCTCGACCCAATGGTCTTCGGTGATGATGGCGAGCGGCAAGCCATTGTCCCTGATCTCCATAGCCCGCATGATTTTTGTGCCGAATGTGGCGTGTTTCCAGTCTGGGTTCGCTGCCGAGCCGATGACGACATAGTGCGTCTTTTCCGTCACCCTCGGCTGCGCGTTTCCGTCGCGTTCCCGGACGGCCTTTTCGCATGCCGCACGTGGGCCAAAGGCAAAAAGGCCGGTGAAGACGAAGTTCCGCCCGGCAAACTCGACGGCGGGGGGCGGATCGTCAAAAGGGAGGCTGGCGGCGGGGGCGGTGATGGACTCCGACAGGTGCTGGCCGCGGCTTTCCTTCAGTAGGCTCAAGAGTTCCGCCGATTCATCGGCGTCAAGCACGCCGTCGCGGAGCATGTCCCGAAGCCTGGAAACCAGGACATTGCCCGGAAAGCACGTGGCCGCCTCCCGGTTTTTTTCCAGCCAGGCGCAGATGAAGTCCACTTCCTGCCGGTTGATGATGTCGTCGGCGGTGATCCCGGTGCAAATCCCGAGCAGCTCGTCGATCTTTCGTTGCTTGAGGCGTTCAAAGTCGCGCTGGATGTTCATGGCGTGAATCCCATTCAAAAGAAGCTGTCATGTTGTCGATACTGAAGGCGATCCTTGCGGAACTACGTGCGATTCGCGGGCTGCTTGAAAAGGAACAGGCAGCCCGCTCACGAAGCGCCGGTTAGGGTTTTTCCCGCTTGAAGAAGAATTCATAGGTAAATTCGCATTGTACACCATTTAAAATATCTGTCGTTGTATACCTCCTGTAGGATACCAGTTCCCATCCTTCACTCCCCATGGCGTTTAGAGCCGCGTTGAGTGACGGAAACTCCTTCATGGCCTCACCATCGCATCCCACGAAATAGCGACCTGTGGAGTTAACGGAGGCGAGGGTGCACGAGTACTCGAAGGTCTTCATCCGAAAATCCTCCTGTTCAGGTTGGGGCCTGCCCGGCCTGTGCCGATTGGCCGATAAAAATAGACGATTCAGTATCAGCCTGATCTGCAAAAGTACAGCGAACAGCACATCCCGGTTGCCCGGCGACACGTCCGGCGTGGTCCGCCACGCCCCGACATAACCAAAACCAGGAAAGGAGTATCCCCATGTCCGATCTCGAAAAGAAACCCGAAGGCGCTGTCCCGCCCGTCCAGGGCGCTCCCGTCCCCCCGCAGACCGCCGCCGCGATGGCCCAGCCCGCCCCGGCGGGGCAGCCGTCCGCCCAGGCGGCCCCGGCCGAGTGCACCGTGACCCTCAAGCATCCGTTCAAGGCCGGGGACCGGAGCGTCACCTCCGTGTCCTTCGCCCGGCGGCCGGTCGCCCGCGATCTGGTCCGGCAGTTCCCGGACGCGACCACCGCCGAGGAGCGCGAGCTGCACGGCATCGCGGTCCTGCTCGGCGTCAATCCCGAGGACCTCATGGAAATGGATGGCTATGACTACCTGGCCGTGCAGAAGAAGTGGGCCGCTTTTTTGGCCTGATCGGGGCACGCCTGGGCGACACGGTCACGCACGTCGCCCAGGTGATGCCCCGGCCCGAGGACGTCCGGATGATGATCGTGGCCCTGGCCTCGCGCACCGGATGGGGCCTGGGCGAATTGCTGGATCTGACGCTGACGGAATTGGTCGCATGGATGGAGGCGGCCCGGGATGTGGAACCGAGATTATGAGCGGGGGAAGCAGGATCTGATGAAATACGAAACGAAATCGACCCCGAGGACTACAAGACCGGCCAGAAATCCATGCCCGAACGCAGCCGGAATGTCCTGGATCCCAAACAGGGCCCGGATGGCGACCTCGCCGAGGAATACCAACAGGAAGACGGTGTAGGTCATGAGCAAGGCCATCGCTATTGGGTTGATGGTGAGCGCGGCGCTCGCGCCGGGCTTTACCACTGTATTTAAGACAGCTCGCGAACAGGCGCAAGGGTTAAAGACCGCTCTTTCCAACTCTCGGCTGGGAGCTACGGCTGCCGCCGACGTGGCCCGACTCGGTGCCCGGCTTGATAGGCTAAAGGCCTCCCAGGGCGCCCTGGGCTCGGACAACGTCAAACTGGCCAATCGGATCACCCAGACCCAACAGGCGTTGAGCAAGGCCCGGGCTGCGGCGAGTCAATATGGCGTCACTCTGGACAACGCATCTGCCAAACATAAGGCATTTGCCGCTTCTGCCGACAAGGCGACGCAATCGTTACATCGGTTACAGGCAGCCCAGCGGCGGAAAGCCGTCCGAGATGAGGCCAGGGGAGAATTGCTCGGGGTTGCGGGGGCGGCAGCCGCCTTTGTGGCCCCGGTGAAGGTGTCCATGGACGAAGAGCATCGTCTCCGTGCCATCGGAAATATCGCGAACCTCTCCGCCCAACAGGTGGAGGAACTCGGCCAGTCGATGCGCCGGGTCGGGGCTGACACGAACCAGACCTCGGACGCCATGTTGGACGCCTACAACGTCCTTTTGGGCAAGGGCCTGGATTCCGGCCGGGCCACGGCGGTTCTGGCTCCCATCGGCAAAACGGCCACGGCCGCCCAGGCGTCGGTCGAGGATCTGTCCGTGACCACCTATGCCCTGCTCGACAACCTCAAGCTGGCGGAAAGCCAGGTTCCCAAGGCCATGGACATGCTGGCCCAGGCCGGAAAGGAGGGCAGTTTCGAACTCAAGGACATGGCCAAGTTTTTCCCGCAGTTGACGGCACAAGCCGCGACCCTGGGCATGCAGGGTACCGAGGCCGTGGCCACACTGGGAAGCGCCCTCCAGGTGGCCATGAAAGGCGCCGGATCGCCCGAAGAGGCTGCGAACAACCTCAAGAATTTCCTGCAGAAGATGACATCGCCGGACACGGTCAAAAATTTCAAGGAAGAATTCGGGGTCAACCTTGAGACGAGCATGAAAGAGGCTATGGCCCGGGGAGAGAACCCCGTGGAATACATGGTTGCGCTGATCGGCAAACTCACCAAAGGGGACAAGTTCCGGATCGGTGAACTTTTTGGGGACATGCAGGTCGGGAATTTCCTGGCCCCCATGCTCCAGAACATGGAGGAATACCGGCAGATCAAGGAACGGACCTTGGGCGCCTCCGGGGTTGTGGACCAGGATTTCGCCAACATGATGGGCACGGGTACTGAACGCATCAAGATCGCCACGATCTCCCTGACCCGGCTTGGATCGACGTTAGGATCTGTGCTGCTGCCCACCGTGGGGGCTGCCGCCGAGAGTCTGGGGGCGATGGTCAGTGTCGTTGCCGACCTGGCCCAGCGATATCCGAATCTGACGACGGTGATCGCTTTTACGGCTGCAGGGCTGGTGGCATTCAAGGTTGCCGCCATGGCCGGGCGAATCGGCGGGACGTTGCTGATGGATGGCGTCAGTCTGGTCACCGGGGCTTTCCGGACGTTGCGGCCGTCGGTCATCGCGGCCAACGCCAGCATGCTCTGGAGCCGGACCGTTGCGATAGCCTCGGCTGTCGCGCACGGGGTCTGGCAGGGCGCGCTCCTGGTGGGCCGGGGCGTCATGCTCGGCTGGGCAGCCGTCACCACGGCCGTGACCGCCGCCCAGTGGCTCTGGAACGCCGCCCTGACCGCCAATCCCATCGGACTGGTCATCACCGCCGTGGCCGCCCTGGCCGGGGCCGCCTACCTCATTTACGAGAACTGGGAGCCGATCAAGACCTGGTTCGCCGATCTGTGGGACTCCATTGCCGCCGCCTGCGGCGCTGCCATGCAGGAAATCACCTCCCTCGTCACGTCGCCCTTGGGCTACCTGGAAGACACGCTGGGGGCGGTCACGGGCTGGCTCGGTTTCGGCGGTAAGGAGTCGGCCTCGGGCGCCACGGCGGCCGAGGGCCTGGGGCAGACCGTGCCCGAGCCTGCCAGTCCGACGCCGACAGCGCCGCCAGCCTCCGGCGTTACGCCAACCACCTTGTCCGGCCTGACAGCCGAAAAGGCCCAGGCCCTGGCATCCGATCCGAAATGGCAGTCTCCCAGGCATCAGGCGATCCTGCAACGGGCCATGGCCGGGCAGGGCGGCCAGGCCGAACAGACGCCCCCGGCGAAGTCTTTGCCCGTGAGAGGCAGCCAGGCCGAAGCCTCGCCCCCGGCCGGATCAGCCCCGGCCAAGGGAGGCGGAGCCGGGTCCGGGCTGGTCGTGAACAACACCGTCACGGTGACCGGCGTCGGCCTGGAGCACGTGCAGCAGGTGGTCAAGACGGCCCTGGACGCCTTCTCGCGGGACCTGGAATCGCGCCTCGAGGCCATGCGTTCGCAACAGATGCGGGTGGCCTATGGCGGCTAGCAGCTACACGACCATCCAGGGCGACATGTGGGACGCCATCGCCTACCGACTGTGGGGCAACGAGAAGCTGATGCACAAGCTCATGGAGCTCAATCCGGAGCATCGCCATGTGGTGGTGTTCCCGTCTGGGGTGCGGCTGGCCGTCCCGGAACTTGAGGCCGAACTGACCCGGCAGGCCATGGACCCGCCATGGAAATGAGCGGCAGCAGCATCCAGACCCGGCAGGCGGTCCTGTCCCTGCTCTACGAGGGCAAGGACATCTCCGCCGACATAGCCCCCTACGTCCTGTCGTTTTCGTTCACGGACGAGGCGCACGGCAAGGCCGACGATCTCCAGGTCACCCTGGAGGATCGGGATCATCGCTGGAAAAAAGACTGGTATCCGGACAAGGGGGCCAAGCTAACGGCCTCCATCCGTTGTCTCGACTGGGACAAGCCGGACAGCGCCCCCATCGTCATGCGCTGCGGCACGTTTACCGTCGATGAGGTCGAACTCTCCGGCGCCCCGGACACGGTATCCATCAAGGCTGTGAGCGCTGCCGTCACCACCTCCCTGCGCCAGACGAAAAAAACCAAGGCTTGGGAAAACGCCTCCCTCAAGCAGGTGGCCCAGGACATGGCGGACGCGAACGGCCTGACGTTGCGCTACGACGGACCGGATTTCCAATTTCAGCGCATGGATCAGCGCGAGACGTCCGACCTGGGATTCCTCAAGCGCATGGCCGAGGAGAGGGGGATGAACCTCAAGGTGGCCGAGGATTCCATCATCCTCATGAGCGGGAAGGATGGCGATTCCCGGTCCCCGGCCAAGACCCTGACTCGGGGCGAAAACGCAATCAAATCCTTCCGGTTCAAGGAAAAAACCGACGGCGTCTATGGCGGCGGCTCGCAGGTGAACTTCCACAACCCCCTTACCAAGGAAACGACGTCCTACGCACAGAGCGGTTCCGGCCGGGGGGCGGACGTGCACCGGGTGAATCGGCGTCTGGACCCGAAAGACGACGGGGCGACGCTGGCGGCGGCCGAGGCGCGCGCAAAGAACAAGCAGGAGGTCGAAGGCAGCATGACGATTCTCGGCGACCCCGATTTGCGGGCGGCCATGACCGTAAACGTCAAGGGGTTCGGGCGTTTCGATGGCACGTTTACGATCGAGACCGCTACGCATTCGTTTGACCGGGGATCTGGCTACACGACGGACCTGAAACTGCGCAAGGCGCTGGGGTATTGAAATGTTTGCGGAACTGGCAGCCAGGATGGACCGGATCGAGGAGATGGTGCGGCACGTCGTGCGCGTGGGGACCGTGGTTTCGACGGATCCTGCGGCTGGCACAGCCCGGGTCCAGATCGGCGACGCCGACGGACTGGTCTCCTACAACCTGCCCGTGCTGCAGCCGCAGACCCTCCGGAATAAGGACTACGCCATGCCTGACCCGGGCGAACACGTCGTATGTGTGTTTCTCCCCCTGGGAATCGAGCAGGGATTCTGCCTGGGATCGTTTTATTCCAAGGTGGACGCCACACCGGTCCAGACGGCGGACAAACGCCACATCACATTCGCGGACAAAACCAAGCTCGAATACGACCGCAAGGTGCATGAACTGCGGGCCAACGTGCGCGGCGGCGTTGAAACCTCCGTGCTCAAGAAGCTGCAATTGCATCGGGTGAAAAAGGGCAACGTGCTGTTCAAGGTCCTGACGGAGAAAATCTTACCGAAAGAACCGCCCGAAACTCCAGAAGCCGAGGATTGGAAGGAGCTCAAAGGACTAGGCTATTTCGGCGTGGATGCCGATCGCATGGTGTTTTTGAACGCGAAAAAAATAGTGTTGCTCGGCCAGCTCGTGCAGGGGGCCTACGTCCCGGATCTGATCAAGGACGAGGTGTACAGCGAAGACGCACGGAAGGAGGAATAGCCATGCCGCAGGTAGGCAGCCTTGGCGACGTGGCGTTTGAGGTCAGCACGGACCGCATTGTGACCTGGAACAACTGTGTCCGGGACACCAAAATGAATTTTGCCCAGCATGACGTGATCGAAGGCAAGGCCAGATTGCAGAAGCTGGGCGCGGGGCTGGATGAGTTTTCCCTGGCCATCACCCTGGACGTGAATTTTTGCTCGCCGGACAAGGAGCTGAAGAAGCTCGACGAGATGCAGCAGGAGGGCAAGGCGCACCGGCTGATACTCGGCGGCCGCATTTTCGGGAAATTCGTCGTCGAGGACAAAAGCGAAAACCGAACGAGGACCGATCCCCAGGGACGGACCATGGTGGCCCACGTGCAGCTCAAGCTTAAGGAATACAACTGATGGCCTGGGAGATCACCGCCGCTACCCGGCCGCCCATCGTCATCGGCGCCACGGGCATCGACGAAATCATGCAGAACGTGCGCACGATCCTGAGCACCTTGTCGTGGTCCGTGCCGCTTGACCGGGCGTTTGCCGGGGGAGGGGATTTTCTGGACTCGCCGTCGCCGTTCGAGGCCCAACGGCGCATGGCCGGAATCGTCGAACAGGTCGAAACCCACGAGCCTCGCGTCAAGGTGACGGGGATCCGGTTCGAGAAATTCACGCTCGCCGAGCACATGGACGGCCTGCTTGCCCCGGTGCTCGAATTCACGCTGCGGGAGGGCGTCACGTTATGACCTTGCAGGATATCATGTTTTGCCCGATCGATCCCGCCCAGGCCCAGGCCGACGTCATTGCCGCTTACGAGGACGTCACCGGGCTGACCCTGGCCCCAGGCGCGCCGGAACGGCTGTTTCTGGAGGCCGTGGCCGTGGTCTTGACCCAGCAGCGCTACCTGATCGACTGGACGGGCAAACAAAACCTCCTGGCCTATGCGACCGGCGACTATCTGGAGCACCTGGGGGCGTTCTATTCCTGCCCCCGGCTGGCATCCACGGCCGCAACGGTCACCATGCGATTCTCCACGGACGCCGCGAAATCCTACGCGGTGCTGGTGCCCCAGGGGACGCGCGTCACTCCGGATGGCTCGCTGATTTTCACAACCGACGTCACGGCCGTCATCGCGGCGGGATCTCTGTACGTGGATGTCCTGGCCACCTGCCGGACCACGGGGCCGGATGGCTCCGGGTTTGTGGCCGGGCAGATCAGTCGTATGATCGATGTGCTGGCCGGGGTCACGGAGGTGACCAACCTATCGACCTCGTTCGGAGGCGCCGACGAGGAGGATGACGCCCGATACCGGGAACGCATCCGGCTGGCTATCGAGGCGTTTTCGACCTGCGGCCCGGAAGGGGCCTATCTGTTCCACACGCTGACCGTCTCGCCCACCATCATCGACGCCGCAGCGGTCTGCCACGAACCGGGGCAGGTGACCGTCTATCCCCTGTGTTCCGGCGGGACCCTGCCGCCTTCCGAGATCGTCGCGGCCGTGCATGTGGCGCTTTCCGGGCGGTCCGTTCGCCCTCTTACCGACAGTGTCCAGGTGCGCCCTCCGGAGCCGGTGTCCTATCAGGTTGTCGGGACATGGTACCTGGATGAGGCGTCATCCTCCCGGGCCGCAGCCATTTCCTCGGCGGTTACGGCGGCAGTGTCGGGTTATCTGGCCTGGCAGCGCGGCCGCCTGGGGCGGGACATCGATCCGTCAGAACTCACGGCCCGGATCAAGGCCGCCGGGGTAAAGCGGGTGGAGGTCACCCTGCCGGTTTATACGCGCCTGTCGGCCTGGCAGGTGGCCACGCCTGGGGATGTCGCCGTGGTTTTCGGGGGCATGGAAAGCGCATGAGCGGCCGTGACCTCCAGACCCTGGCCCTGACGGACATCCTGCCGCCGTCGATTTCCTGGGATGCGACGATCCGGGCCCTGGCCGACAGCCTGGACCCTGTGCACCAGGACGTGACCGCCACGATCCCGGTCGTGACCATCTATGCCGCCCTGGCCGCCCTGCCCGACGAGATCCTCGACGTGGTCGGCTGGGGGTTTCACATTGAGGGCTACGACCTGCTGCGGACCAGGGAGGAGCGGCTGCACATCGTCAGCCGGTTCTACGACTACCACCGGTTCAAGGGCACCGTGCATGGTCTGGCCCTGTACCTGCGCACGTTTCTGTCCCGGGACCTGCTGTCCTGCGCCCCGCCCACGAAATCCTATTGCGGCGCCAGCCTGACCGACGCCGAGCGGGCGGCCTGGGAGGCCCC
>Ga0209467_1000568_pt1 | contig 48345 bp, 47 predicted proteins | sample Higcelwee11metaG_FD_187175 | JGI IMG/M metagenome (GOLD analysis project Ga0209467, IMG submission 187175) | Freshwater pond sediment microbial communities from the University of Edinburgh, under environmental carbon perturbations - High... | ecosystem: Environmental > Aquatic > Freshwater >... | reverse complement strand
AAATATCTTTTTAATTTCGTTTTTTTGCATATGCTTAAATTATTAATTATTTGTAAATAACCAATCATTTAAGCATATTAATCAGAAAATTGCAAGGCTTTGCCTTGCCCAAAGATGTTAAAGAACCTAAAAAAGTAAAAGCTCTTGACACCCCATAGTAGTGTATGTTAATATAAATTAAGCCTTCGACACTTAATTTACCCCTCTTCTCGTGAGAGGAGGAAAAGGAATTGAATAATATTGAAATTCCTTTGCGGTAAAATAAATAAAAATTTTTATAAAAAATTATGAAAACAAATGAACAATTAATTAATAATATTATTGGACAATTAAACGGTATCAATAAAATGATAACAGAAAAAAAAGATTGTTTTTCTGTTATTACCCAGTTAAAAGCTGTTAAATCAGCGACTAATTCTTTAATGAACAAATTTATTGAAGAAAATTTTATTAATTGTATTGATTCTTGTGGAAAAACAAAACAAAAAGAAAATATTAAAAAATTATTAATAGAATTAACAAAAAAAGATTAGTTTTTAAAGAAATTTTTTTTTCTTTCTAACTTATTTTTTTCAAAAAAAATATGACTAAACATTTTACAGATGATAATTTTCAAAAAGAAGTTCTTGAAGCTTCTCGCGATAAAGCCGTTTTAGTAGATTTTTTCGCAGTTTGGTGTGGACCTTGTCAAATGATGGCTCCAGTAATTGACGAATTAGCGCAAGATTTAAAAGACAAAGCTATTGTCGGAAAGCTTAACACTGAAGAAGCCCAAAAAACAGCATCTACTTATGGGATTATGAGTATTCCAACTATGCTTATTTTCAAAGATGGAGCTGTAAAAGAAACTATTGTTGGAATGAGATCAAAGGATGCGCTAAAAGAGATTTTAAGTAAGTATTAGAAAATTATAAAAATCAACAAAAAAGGATACAAAATATTATTTGTATCCTTTTTTTATTTCAAAAATTTTTTCCTTAAATACAAACCCCAAAACCAAAAAACTTATCCCCAAAGGATGATTTAAGTAAGGGCTAAAAAAACTAATCGCAGAAACAGTGATTAATGAAACAGAAAAACTCAAATTCCAAAAATTAAAATTATTTTTCCAATCTTTTAGATAATCAAAAATTAAAACTAAGATTAAAGCTACATAAAAAACAACTCCAACTAAACCAATCTTAAGCCAAATATCAAGCCAGCCCCATTCAAAAGTAAAAGTTGTATATTCACCATCAGGATTATTTTCCAAAATTCTAGGATCGCTTGATTTATAAGTCACTTCAGTTCCATAACCTTGACCTAAGACAAGATTTTTCTTAATTTCATCCCATAACTTTGGCAAAAGTGCAAAACGAGAAGATGCTCCTGCTTCGTTCTCCATATTTTCAGTCCTGTCTTTAATAATCTCCATTGTCTCTATATTCGCTCTATCAGAAGGAAAAGGAAAATTAATAATTCCTAAAATCAACAAAAAAGCAAAAGCACAATAAACTCCATTAATTAAATAATAAATAATTAATTTTTTAAAATTAGCATAATATAAAATTGCTAAACTAATCAACAAAAAAGCAAAAAACAAACCAACCCAATTACTCCTAGATAAATTAATAAGACAAATATTAATAAAAATAATTAAAACAGCTGAATAAATATAAAATAATTTAGAATTTTCTTTTATTTTTTCTAAAATTGATTTAGAAGAATCAAGAAAAAAATCTTTAATAAACAAAAAATTTAAAAAAATTAAAGAAATAATTACAAAAATATGAGACTGAAAAAATATTCGCACAAAACCACTTTTCATTTTCGTAATCTCACCAACACGAGTATCTCTCACCCATGAATACAAGTCACTTGTGATAATAATATTATGAGAAAAGGCATAAAGAATAAAAAAACTTTTAACACTAATCCAAAGACTTGCCACTAAAATAATTTTAGCTATTTTATTGTTTATTTCTTCTATTTCTAGTTCATTTTTGTCTTTAAAAATATAATAAAAAGGGAAAAAAACAGACAGATATAGCCAAGCATTCATATCACTATAAATATTAGACAAAGAATTATTATTCAAAAATCCATTCACAACTCCCCACAAAACAAACAAAGAAAGAACGACTAAATATTTCAAATATTTACTTTTTAAATAAAAATCAAAAACATTTATTTTTTTCTGATAAATATCAATCCATACTCTCAAAAACCAAAAAAACATTATCAAAATCCAAATAGCCATTCGCAGAGAAAGTGAAAAACCAAAAATTTCAAAACTAAACAAACGACCAAAAGATCCTATAACAATCTCAGTTAATAAAAAATAAATACCATATTCAAATTTTTGATAAGTTAAAAAACAAAATAAAATAATAGCCAGAAAAAAACCAAGCACAGAAAAAAACGGCACAAAATGACCGTAAAATGAAAGTATTTCAAAAAATAAAATTGCCAAAAAAACTCTTCTTAAAAACATAATATATTTAATTACGAATTACGAATGATATTATTTTAAATTTAGTATTATTTTTTCTGTTATTCCATTTTTTTGTCATTCCCGTGAAAACGGGAATCTAGGAGTATAAAGTAATAATTTCTTAATTAAAACTAAACTACTTCAATACTTAATATTACGCTTTAATATTATTTTTTAAAACAATATTTTTACTACGCCATTCTAGATTCCCTTCCCTCACTTCGTTCGCCGGGAATGACAAGAGAAAAATTTCGTTCGCCGGGAATGACAAGAAAACTAAATTTTAAATAATACTACTATATATAAATTCATAATTCGTAATTAATTAGTCTTGCGAATATTTATTGATTGCAAAAAAACTTGCTAAAATCCCAACCATTGAGGCAATTAGAAATTGAGAACCAAAAATTTGGATAAAATTATCATGAAAATAATATTGTAATAAATTAACATTATATCCCACAAAAAAAGTCTCAAGGTAAGGTTGTAATAAATTTAAGAAAGGATAAAACAAAAGCATAATAAAACCAACAGCAATAAAAGCATAAATAATGTTAGAAAAAAGATAAGGCAAGCGAATAAAATTATTAGAAGCTCCTACTAAACGCATAATTTTTATTTCTACTCTTTTGGTATAAATAGCTACTCTAACTGAATTATAAATCACCAAAACAGAAATAAAAACAAAAATCAAGCTCAAAATAATTCCAGCATCTGTCACCTTGTTTGTAATTCCATTAATCTTTTCTATCATTACTTTATAATTAGAAAAATTTTTTGATTCTATAATTTCACTATCAAGAGAATTTATCTGATAAATCAAACTATCAAAAACATCTAAATCTTTTGGTTTTATAACTAGACTTGGAGTTAATGGATTTTTACCTAACTCAGACAAAGCATCCAATATTTGTGCATTGTCTTTATGTTTTTCTTGAAAATCAGCTAAAGCATCTGCCTGAGAAACATAAGTCACCTCAGCTACTTCAGAAAAATTAGCTATTTTTGATTTTAAAGCCATTATATCAACCTCTTGTGAATCTTCTTTTAAAAAAACATTAATATCTATTTTTTGTTTAACAGCATCTACTGCAGTCTGTCCTATAATTTTTACAATCAATAACATATTAACAGAAAACAAAGCCAATATCAAAATAATCACAGTCACTATTGATAACCAGATATTACGAAAAATATCATCCAAACTAAATTTTATAATTCTTGCTGTTGATAAAAACATAAATTTATTTAATTTTTAATTTTTAATTTTGAATTTTAAATCAATATTTAATTTCTTAATTTTTTAATTATTCATTAATATTAAAATTTTATTCAAAATTAGAAATTCAAAATTCAAAATTCTTTTTCATTAATATTAAAATTTTATTCAAAATTAGAAATTCAAAATTCAAAATTCTTTATATACTATATCTCCCTTCTTCTTGATCTCCGATGATCATTCCATTATCCATTGTAATTACGCGTCTTTTCAGTCTATTAACTACTTCTTTATTGTGTGTTACTAGGACAACTGTTGTGCCGAATTTGTTTATTCGTTCAAGCAAATCAATAATTTCATTAGTATTTATTGAATCAAGGTTTCCCGTAGGCTCATCTGCTAACAAAATCTTTGGCCGATGAACTAAAGCACGAGCAATGGCTACTCGCTGTTGTTCTCCACCTGATATTTCCATTGGATATCTTTTCATTTTTGATTCTAGGCCTACAATTTTTAAAACATGAGGAACTATTTTTTTGATTTTGGCTGTTGTTCCTCCACAAACTTGCATAGCAAAAGCAACATTTTCAAACAATGTTTTCTTGTTCAATAATTTAAAATCTTGAAAAATAACACCAATCTGTCTTCGCAAAACTGGGATTTCTCCTTGTCTTATATCAGTCACATCCCAGCCACCAATGACGATTTTACCTTGATCAATTCGCTCTTCTCCTATCAAAGTTTTAACCAAAGTAGTTTTTCCTGTTCCAGATTGCCCCACAATAGATACAAACTCACCTGGCTTAATATGAAGATTAATTCTATTTAAAGCTCTAACATTGTTTGAATATAATTTTGTGACATCAAAATATTTGATCATTAATATTTTTTTAAAATTTAAATATTTTTTATTCCGTATTCTAATAATTTTTTAGTTTCATTAACACTTGTATTTTTATTGTCTGCTCCAAGTGTCACTACTATTACATCTTTCCCACTTTTGTCTTGAACTCTTGTCATAAGACAATAACCAGCCTCAACTAAATAACCTGTTTTAGATCCACTGATATTATTTAGACTATTATATTTCACTAAATCATTAGTATTTCTAATAGTGTGAATTTTTTTTGAATCACTTGTGTAAAACTCATAAACTTTTGTCACACTAGCATTCTGAATAATCGGATCAGCTAAGGCTTTTTTAGAAATTTTTGCATAATCTTGAGCTGTGGTTTTGTTGTCAGGAGAAAGACCCGTTGGATCAAAAAAAATAGTTGAATCTGCTCCCCAAGATTTAACTAGTTTGTTCATTTCAGTCATAAAGTCTACTCTGCTAAGCCCACTAATACGAACTAAAGTCTCTACTGTATTGTTTGCAGAACCTACTAAAGAAGTATAAATCAAATCCTTAATAGTAAGAGTCGCCTTGTCTGTTATTTTTAAACTAGCAATTGAATAAATTGGATCACAAAATTCATAATTATATGCTTTGTCTTGCTTATCATAAGCCACTACCTTGTTCAAATCTATATCTTTATTATGCTCCAAAAAAACTTTTATAGCAACAATCTTAGTCAGACTTGCTAGAGGCAAAACTTCATTTTCATTTTTAGCAAAAATAATATCTCCATTTTTAGCATCCATTACAATTGCTGATTTAACAGAAGTTTCTATTGAACTATTTAATTTCGTTTCCTTTTTAGCTACTTCATCATTTTTTTCTTTAATCACCAAAGGTTCAACTACTACTTCTATTGTTCCTTGTTCTAGTGAAGCTAGTTGTTCAAAAGCTTTTTTGTCTAGATCAACCGCTCGATCAGGATGAAGAACGCGATCAGGTCCATAATCATTGACTTCTACATCTACAAATTTTTTATTTTGTTTATTGTAAACTCGCAAAATACTTCCTATTCCAAAATCAGGAGATGCTACAAAATTTCCAGATTTTTTACCAGCATACCAGCTTGCTCTTCCTTCAATCAAAGTCTTAGGATAAGAAAAAACAGCAATCCTTGCATAAGGCAAGTGAATCAAAGAACGAACAAAATTTTCCTGTGGATAATCTTTAGTTGGTAATGGACGCCAATAAGAAAGATTCTTGTCATAAAAAAAAACTTGTTTATATCTATTATCGTCCTTATAAGAAATTTGAATATAAAAAGGCTTATGATTATCATAGCTTATTTTGTTTTTAAACTCAAACTGATAAACTTCACTCACCTTCTCTAATTGCCAAGGAAAATCCATTTCTTCTTTTAGCTTAATCATCTCAACTAAAGTTGAACTACTTAAAATCCCAGGCACTAAAGACAATTTAATCTCGTCCGTAAAAGCAGACACCGTATAACCTCGAGCAATAGTATCTTTGTCCAAATTAATCTGAAAATACTCATTATCATCTGCTAAAACATTATTGCCTAAGAAAAAAATCGCTATTAAAATTAAAAAATATTTATAAAAATTTTTCATAAAAAAATAAACTTAATTCACAATACATTATAAATAATAACACAAAATAATTAATCTGCAAAACTCCATAATTGATAATTATCTATTTGTCTATCAATATAATCATCTAAACTAATTGACTTAACAAAAATATAATTCAAACTAAGCTCTTGCGATTCAGAAGAAAGAGATTGAAAAAAATAATAACCATTAACTGTATTAACAATTTCACTATACTCACTAGGTAAAAGATTCTTAACATCATCATAATAAGTAAACAATTCTTTATTCTCTTCATTAATCGTTACTTGCCCAAACTCATCTCCGTTTTTTCTACCAACAAAAACAAAATCCAAATCTTCTTCCAAAATCATTCCCTTAATTCTTTTAATTCTAGCTTGTGAAACTTGATTAATCTGAGCATCAGTCACAAACTTTTCTCTTAAAACCTCTAAATTTTTTTCATTTTCTAAACCATATTTTCTAAACAAATCTTTTTTTATTAAGCTTTTTACAATTTCTAACTTAATTTCTTTGTCAGTAACAATATTTTTTTCAGCTAAATCTTTTTTTAAAATATTATAATGATCATAATCAATCACACCATAAGAACTAAACAAAGCTGGCACAAATAAATATTGTGATATTTTTTTTGTATAATCTGAACTAATTTTGAATTTCAAAATCAAAAATACAAACAAAAAATAAAACAACAAAAACACAGAAAAAAAACTAATCATAATCGCTAAACTTTTTTTAAAAGATTTTTTATAATCTATTTTTGAAAAAAAATTTAATTTGTTTTTTTCATCAACTAAAACAAAATTCTCTTCCTTTTCCTCAGTTTCTTCTTTTTTCACATCTTCTTCCTCTCCTTTTGTTTCTTTTTTAATTTTCTTTTTTAAAGATTTTTCTATGTCTTCCTTGTTTTTTGCTTGTCTTAATAATTCTCTTTTATCTTTTTCAGCCTGATTTTTAATTTGTTCTGAATTCAACAAAACATCTTTTTTAACAGATTTTTTCTTAAAAAAATTTTTAAACAAACCTTTATTATCATTTTTATCTTTTTCCTTTTTTTCTCCATTATCAAAACTATTATCTTTTTCTATTGTTTTCAAGACAATTTTACGAGACTCAGCGATCTCTTCTTTACTAATTTTTTTAATCCCATCAATTTGCATATAGTGGTATTATTTTAAATTTAATATTATATTATTTTTTTGTCATTCTCGCGAAGGCGGGAATCTAGGTGTATAAAGTAATAATTTTTTAATTAAAACTAAACTATTTAAACACTTAATATTACGCTTTAAGATTATTTTTTAAAACAATATTTTTACTACGCCCTTCTAGATTCCCTTCCCTCACTTCGTTCGCCGGGAATGACAAAAGATGAAACTTCGTTCGCCGGGAATGACAAAAGATGAAACTTCGTTCGCCGGGAATGACAAAAGATGAAACTTCATTCGCAGGGAATGACAAAAAAACTGAATTTTAAATAATATCACTACAAATAAATTATTACATTTTATACACCTTAAGTAGTAAAATATGAAAAATATTTTTGTTTTTTTAAAAAAAGTCGTCCCCTCCCGTCGACTTCGCATTGCGCTTTTTTTAAAAAAACAAAAATATTTTTCATATTTTACGATTTTTTAAATCAAAATTTCATATTTTACGATTTTTTTTAAATTACAAAATTTTATTAATTAAAAAAATACCTCTTCCATTTCTTAAAATTATTTTCATTAACCACTATCTTCTCATCTTTGCCTTGTCCTTCTTGCTTTTTTTCAATAACTTCATCTTTTTTATCTTGTACCACTAATACAGTTTCACCTTCTCCTTTATAATTAAGACTTGTTCTTGCTTCTTGCTCTATATATTCTTCTGAATTAAGAAACTCTAACATTTTTTTTAACTCATAATTTCTAGCTTCTTCTTGAGCTATTTCTTGTTCTAATTTTTTTATCTCTTCATTTACACCATACTGCTTAGTTAATTTTTTTGACAAAGGAATACTTAGCAAAAAAATAATAAACAAACAAAAAACAAAAACAAAAATATGTTTTATAATATTAATTTTATTTTTTTTTACAATATCTTGAGTCATAAATATTAAAAATTATTTTTTCTTATAAAAAAGAATTTCACTGCTTCTAAGAAAAAAACATTAAAGCCACAAACAATAGCGACAATTGACCAATCATTAAGATTAAGTGCTGTTGTGCCTAATGCTAATTGTAGTTTACTCCAAGTCACTCCTAAAAACAAAAAAACAAAACTAATCAAGACTGCCAAAACTAAATAATGATTACTAAAAGGATTCATCTGCCAAATAGATTTTTGAAAACTACGAAGACTGAAAATACCAACCAAAGAAGTCGCTCCTAAAATAACAAAAATAACTGATCTTACTTTTTCAATTTCCAGGTTTAATTGCAATAAATAATAAAATATTCCAAAAATCACAAAATTACGCAACATCCCTACTCCATAAATAATTATCTTCATTTCTTTGTTTAAGATCGCCTCTTCTTTTTTCAAAGGCTTACTACCCATCACAGAATCATCATTTTCAAAAGCTAATGCAAAATGAGGCAAAGAATCATTAACAATATTTATCCACAGAATCTGTAAAGGCAAAAGTGCCAGTGGAAAATTAAACAAAATAGATCCTGATATCAAAACTATTTCCGCAAAACCATCTGAGATCAAATAAGTAATCACTTTTCTAATATTTTGAAAAATAATTCTTCCTTCTTTAACAATAGCAACAATAGTAGCAAAATTATCATCAAGCAAGATAATATCTGCTGTTTCTTTGGCAATATCTGTGCCTGTTCCAAGCGATATTCCAATATCTGCGGCCTTTAGTGCTGGTGAATCATTAATACCATCGCCAGTCATAGCAACTACTTCTCCGTTTGACTGTAATGCTTTAACTATTCTTAACTTATGATGAGGACTAACACGAGCATAAACTTCTATTTTTTTAACTAAGCTTTGTAATTCTTTGTCATTTACTTTTTCCAACTCTTCTCCTGTAATAATATTTTCATCATGTGCATGTAGTCCAGCCTCTCGCGCTATTGCTTGAGCTGTTAGACGATGATCTCCTGTGATCATAATCGGTCTAATCCCTGCTTCCATACAGATTTTAATTGTCTGCCTCGCCTCTGGTCTTAATGGATCTTTTAATGCAATAAAAGCAATAAAAGTCATTTCATTATCAAGATCATCCCAATGAATATCATCTCCAATAAATCTAGCCTCGTCATCTTCTTGAATATTTTTAATACCCAGCCCAATCACTCGCAAACCTCGTCTAGTCAACTCTTTGTAATTCTTATTTAATCTTGATCTTTCTTTGTCGCCAATCGGACAAAGCTCTCCATGATGATAATAAAAAGAACACTTATCAAGTATTTTTTCTGGTGCTCCTTTAGCATACAAAATATAATCATTATCAGTCTTCTTGTGCAGTGTATACATATATTTTCTTTCACTAGCAAAAGGCAATTCATTTATTTTTTCTTCAATTTTCAAAAGCTCTTCCTTTCTTAATCCAGATTGAGTAGCCGCATTCAACAAAGCCACTTCAGTTGCTGATCCGATTATCCGCCAAGCATCTAGCTCATCAGAAGGATTTTCAATCACAGCTTCATTACACATCATTGCAGTCTGCAAAGCCAAACTCACAGTCTTTGCCTCTTGCTCATCTTGACGACTACCTAAACTATTTATTTCAAACTCTTTTTCTCCAACCACAATATGAGATACACTCATTTTCCCTTCAGTAATTGTGCCTGTCTTGTCTGTGCAAATCACAGTAGTGGATCCTAGTGTTTCTGTAGCAATTAATTTCCTAGTCAAGGCCTTTTTCTTTAAAATTCTTTTCATTCCAAGTGCCAAAATAAAAGTGACTGCCACAGTTAGTCCTTCTGGAATAGATGCCACGCCTAAAGCTATTCCTATTTTAATCATTTCCAATAATTCTCTTTCTTGAATCAAACCCAAAACAATCACAGCCAAACAAATCAAAGAAAAAACCTTGCCCAAAAAAAATCCAAACTTATCTAATCGAAACTGCAAAGGAGTTTTTTCTTCAAAAGTATCTTGCACCAAAGATGCTATCTTCCCCATCTCTGTCTCTCTTCCCGTAGCAGTCACCACAGCCCTTCCATGTCCTTGCACTACGAGTGTCCCCGCAAAAATCATATTTTTTCGATCAGCCAAAGCCGCCCCAAGAGAAACTTTTTCAATATTTTTTTTAGATGGCATTGATTCACCTGTAAGCCCTGACTCATTAATCTGTAGATCAAGCACTTCAATCAAACGAGCATCAGCCGGAATCCTATTTCCTGCTTCAATATGAAGAATATCACCAAGAACAACTAAGTCACTCTTGATCGCCATTTTCTTTCCATCACGAATGACAAAAGCCATATGCTCAAACAATTGTTTTAGCTTAGCAATAGCTTCATTAGCTTTATTTTCTTGAATAAAACCAATCAAAACATTCAAAATAATAGCAAAGAAGATAACCCCTGCTTCTATATATTCTCCCAAAACAACAGAAAAAAAACCAGCTAATAACAAAATATAAATCAAAACATTTCGAAACTGCGAAAAAAAAATCCCAAACTTATTAATTTTTTCTTCACGTGCTAATTGATTAAGCCCATATTTTTCTAATCGCCTATCAGCCTCAGAAAAACTAAGCCCAAGCTCACTACTTTTTAGCTTGTTAAGACAAGTATGATAACTATAACTATGATAATCCATTTTTTTAATTTTGAATTTCTAATTTTGAATTTTGAATAAATTTTTAATGACTTAATAATTATAACACAATTTTCATTATCTCGCCAATTTTTTTTAGATTAAATAAAAACACTTCCTTATTTTTTATTACAAATAATACCGCTATATCTGTTTACAAATTGGTATAATTTTTATACCAATTCGTAAACAAATGTCAATTATATAGTGGTATTATTTTAAATTTAGTATTATTTTTTTATCATTCCATTTTTTTCTGTCATTCCCGTGAAAACGGGAATCTAGGAGTATAAAGTAATAATTTTTTTAATTAAAATTAAACTACTTCAACACTTAACATTACGCTTTAAGATTATTTTTTAAAACAATATTTTTAATACGCCCTCCTGGATTCCCTTCCCTCACTTCGTTCGCCGGGAATGACAAGAGAGAAACTTCGTTCGCCGGGAATGACAAGAGAGAAACTTCGTTCGCCGGGAATGACAAAAAAGCTGAATTTTAAATAATACCACTATATTTTAAAAATTTTATCTCGCCAATTTTCAAATTATCGCTAAACGGAATTTTCACTTCAAAATAATATTCACTCTTCCCAATAAAAAAATCATTTTCTAATCTTTCAATCAAAATCGCTAAATCTTGCCCTAAAAAAGAATTAATATATTCTTTTTCCATTTTTTCACTCAAAATTCTTAAATCCTCAGATCTTTCTTTGATTATTTTTTTATCCACTTGTCCAGTCATTTTGTAAGCTGGAGTTTTTGGATGTGCAGAAAATGGAAAAATATGCGCTTTACTAAATTTTATTTTTTTTACAAACTCATAAGTTTGCTTAAAATCATTTTCTTCTTCCTGTGGAAAACCAACAATAATATCAGTCGTGATCGCAACTTGGGGAATCTCTTTTCTTAATTTCTTAATTCGCTTTTCAAAATAAGCTAAATCATAAGGCCTATTCATTAATTTCAAAATCTTTGGAGATCCTGCCTGTAATGGAATATGAAGATGTGGACAAATTTTGGAATTATTTTTTATCAGCTCAATCAACTCATCACTCACCTCAGTTACCTCAATAGAGCTAAGACGCACTCTTCCTAAATCTTTTATTTTCAAAATTTCTTTTAACAAATCAGTTAAATTGATTTTTGTCTCTAAATCAACTCCATAAAGCCCAAGATGAATTCCGCAAAGTATTATTTCTTTGTATCCATATTTAATTGCTTCCGTTATCTCTGCTAACACTTCTTGCGTATCTCTACTTTTTAATTTACCCCTAGCATAAGGAATAATACAATAAGTGCAAAACTGCTCGCAACCTTCTTGAATTTTGATCGTATAACGAACACGATTTTTTGCCACTAACTTTTCTTGTTTTTCTTGTTTATTTTTTATAGAAAAAAATTTCTTTATATCACAAAGTAATAGATCAAACTCTCCAGTATTCCTGACAATATCAAATTTCTTATCAAGAAAATCTTCTTGATAAACTTTTGGCCAACAACCAAAGATCACAAAACAAGCATTTTTATTCTCTTTTTTTAATTTATTCACAAATCTTTTTTCTTTACTAATAGCCACCCTAGTCACTGCACAAGTATTAACAATTATCAAATCAAATTCATCATCACTTTTTTCAAAACAGCCAAAAGATAATAATTCTTTTTCTAGAAAACAAGAGTCATATTGATTAACTTTGCAACCAAATGTGTAGATTTTGTATTTTATTTTTTGCATAAAAACTTATTCAATTACGAATGATAAATTAATTATGTAACTGGTCACTGTCATTCTGAACGTAGCAATAGCGGAGATTCAGAATCCCACAAAATATAGTACTAATTTAGATTTTACTGAAAAACTTGGTTCAATAGCAATGGGATCCTGAATAAATTTTTTTCCGTTTCACTACAAAAAATTTTTCAGGATGACAGTACTCAGTGACCAGTTACTTAATTATTAATTACGAATTTTCAATTACGAATTACGAATGATTTTTTAATTAATTACAATTTTTTTTAAAAAAATATATTAATTCGTAATTGAATATATTTTTACACAAAAATAAAATTCCGCCAAGAAGGCGGAATTTTATTTTTCTTGTTTAAGATAAATTTTATATTATATTATGAACATTGTATACCTGAAGGACAAGCTGTATGAGCAGCAGCAGGTATACCTCCAGTTGCAGCACCTAAACAATATGTAACACTATAAGTAGCTGATGTAGCAGCAGTATAATCATAATTATTTTGAGCAGCAGTACAAGATCCATCAACAGGAGTTGGTGCAACTGGAACAGTTGCCATATATTTAGTAGTACCTGTACAAGCAGCTACTGTGTGAAAACCTGTATTATCTAAACATGCTTGAGCGGCAGCTCCTAAAGTAATAGCTGCTGCTGCAACTGGATAACCTCCTTGATCATTATAATACAACTCTAATGCTGTTTGTATTTGTTTAATATCACTAACACGTCTTGCGTCTCGTGATTTTCCTCTAGCGCTATTCAAAGCAACTACAGATAATGTTGATAACAAACCAATGATAGCAATAACTACCAAAAGTTCGATCAATGTAAAACCTTTTTGATTTTTTTTCATAGTTTTTTACTTTTTTAATTAATTAATTTTTTAATTTTTAAAAATTTAACAAACTCCTTAACTTGACCCTAGAAATCAAAGTAACGAATTTGATATAATAAATTTAAAATTTCTAATTTCAAATAAATGTTTAAAAATTATATAATTAAAAACATTCATTCAAAATTAAAAATTCAAAATTAGAAATTAAATAAGAACTTATCCACAACCATTTAAATTATTAATTCCATTATAACATTTTTTTAAAAAACAATAAATATAACCTTCAATATTTCTATTTATCCATTACAAAAAAATCCAAAAAATTATCTTGATTAATAATCTGAAATTCAGCATCTTGATAAGTTTGTTTCCATAATTTTGGTTCTTTATTTTTGCTTTTTCCCCATTTAAATTCAAAACCAAATAATTTTCCATCTCGTTCTTCCACCAAATCAATTTCTTTTTGATCATAAGTCCTCCAAAAATACAAATTTGCAAAAATATTATGATTAATATTTCTTTTTTTTCGTTCTAAAATACAAAAATTCTCCCACAAGGCCCCTCTATCATCTCTTATTTCCAAATCATTGAAATTATTAATCAGTGCATTACGAATTCCTAAATCATAAAAAAATATTTTTCTACTTTTACTAATTTCTTTTCTTAAATTTCTAGAAAAAGATCTAAGAGAAAAGATAACAAATGTTTTTTCTAACAAGTTAATATATTTTTCAACAGTCAGTTTATTCATTTGCAATTTATTAGCAAGTTCTTCAAAAGAAACTTCACTTCCTATTTGTAAAGCTAACAATTGTAATAATTTGAAAAGTTGATCTGATTTTTTTATATTTTCAAATTCCAAAATATCTTGATACAAATATTTTTCAGAAATGTTTTGTAATAAAATGATTTTGTCTTGTTCATTTTTTGCATAAACATCAGGATATGTACCAAACCTAATAATTTCAGAAATGCTAGTTTTTAAATTTAATTTATCTTGTTTTTGTAATAATTCTTCTACTGATAAAGGATTTAGGTGAAATTCTATTGCTCTACCTGTTAATGGTTCTTTGATTTTATTAGCTAATTCAAAACTACTAGATCCTGTAGCAATAATTTTTTTACCAGGGAAGTTATCATAAATAATTTTTAAAACCAAACCTATATTTTTAACTCTTTGCGCTTCATCCAAAACTATCAAGTCATAATCATTTACAAGATTAGTCAAAGATATTATTTCAGATTTAGAAAATTCTTCTTTTACGCTAAAGAAATCACAATTATAATATTTTGATTTTTCATACTTTTTCATTATTTGCTGAACTAAAGTAGTTTTACCAACTTGTCTTGCTCCATAAATAACAACAATTTTACCTTTATTTAGCCAATCTTCTACATCTTTTTGGATTATTCTATTATACATTTTTTTTATAAATTTAGTTATTACAATATCTAAATTCATATTAATTCAGATATTACATTATCCAAATTAACAAATTTTTAGATACTTGTCAAAAGAAACTACATACTTCCTGCCATATTATACATAGGCAAAATAATTGCAGCCACCATAATACCTACCGCAATTCCCATAGCTACCATAATAATCGGCTCAAGCAAACTCATAAGATTAGCAATTTTGTTTTCAATTTCTCTAGCATAAAAATTAGTAATCTTTTCTAAAATCATATCTAATTTACCAGTCTTCTCACCAATACTAATCATTTGCGGAACCATCTTTGGAATCATCTTGTTTTTCAAAAAAGCTCCAGACATAGAATTTCCATCTTCAACAGCTTTTTTGGTTTCCATAATAATCTCTGTATAAATAGTATTATTTACCACTTTAGCACAAATATCTAATCCTTCAGCAATACTAACTCCACCAATTAATAATGTATTAAAAGATCTAGTAAATCTAACTAAAAAAATTTTATTAAATAAATTTCCAAAAATCGGAGTCCTTAATAAAATATTATCAAATATTTCTTTACCCATTTTCGTCTTAAGAAAGATTTTAAAAGCTATAACTAAAACTATTAAAAGAGCAATAAACAAAATCCAATAATTAGCCATAAAAGAAGAAACTGCTATTACTACTTTAGTTGCTAATGGAAGCTCTGTACCAGACTGAGCTAATGTTTCAGTTAGCTTTGGTACAATAAAAACCATCATAATCGCACCGATAGCAATCATCGCAGTAAAGACAAAAGCAGGATAAATCATTGCTCCTTTAATTTTACTCATCATATCATAGTCTTTTTCTAATTCATCAGCCAAATAATTAAGTATTTCATCAAGTTTACCTGATGTTTCTCCAGATTTCACTACATTAACATAAAAAGGAGAAAAAACATTTGGTCGATGAGAGAGTGAATCAGAAAGACGTGCTCCTTCATCAACTTCCAAAACAACTTCTTCTATAACCTTTCTTAGTCCAACATTTTCAGTTTGATCAATTAAAATATTTAAAGATTCAACTAAAGAAACATTAGCTGAAATCAAAACAGCAAACTGTCTTGAAAAAATAACTATATCCTTTGGTTTTATAAAAGAAAAAGAATAATTTAAAAAACTATTTTCTTTAGTCAAAGAAACAAGCTCTAATTTTTTAGCTTTAACATTTTCTTTTGCTTTTAACTCATTAGGAGCATTAACTATGCCCTCAATGTTTTCTCCATATTCATTTTTAGCTTTATATTTAAAAATTGACATAAATTAAAAAATTAAATTATTTCTTGAGCATCTTGTAATTCTTTAATAGATTTATCCATACTCATCATTCCTTGATCTTTTGAAGTTTGAATAATACTTTCTATCTGAGATGTTTTATTTTCTCTAATCAAAGATTTAATAGGACCATTAATTCTTATAAGCTCATAAGCCAAAACTACCCCTCCACCTTTTCTTGGTAAAAGTTTTTGAACAATTACTCCTTTTAAGACATCAGATATTCTATATCTTGCTGATTCAGAAGAAGATTTTCTGGCTGTGGCATTAATTAATTTTTCTATAACATTAATAGAATTATTAGCATTCATTTCCAAAAAAACCAAAGAATTTCCAGAAGCTAAATCTAATAAAATAGAAATATAATCACTTAAATCATCACTAATTTCACCTATTCCAACAATATCAACATCTTCTTTTAAACAACTTTTCAAAGCTTGTCTTGCATTATCAACATCAGAACCTATTTCTCTTTGAACAATTACACTTTTTTTACTAGTATAAACAAACTCAATTGGATCTTCAATCGTTAACAAATATTTTTTTTCATTTTTATTAACACTTTCAAATAACGCATTAATAGTAGTAGTTTTACCAGCTCCGTAAGATCCTGCTATTACAAAAAGACCTGATTTTTCTTGTAAAAAATTATTTAAAATTTTTGGTAAAGAAAGTTCATCAAAAGTTTTTAATTGATTAGAAATATAAAAAAAAGATAAAGCTGGTAATTTTTTTTGATAAAAAATATTTACCCGAAAACGCAAACCTGCTGAAAATTCTTTTACTAAAATCAATTCTTTTCTTTGTTTTAATCGCTCAACTTCTTCTTCGTCAATAAAAGAATTAATAATCCCATTAACAACATCTATCGTAACAATCCCTTGACTATCCATTGTTTCTAAATCTCCATCAATTCTAAGACAAGGCAAACTTCCAATAGACAAATGAAGACTACTAGCCTTTTTTTTAATAAGCTCAGAAAGCATTTCATTAATAAGAATTGAAGGAATTTTCATAATATTTACAAGCTAAACTAATTTAATTTTTTATTTTATATACTTTTTTATTTTTTCCACAACTTCAGAAGGCATAAAATGTGCTTTAACCAAAAAATCTTTAGCTCCAAGTTCAAAACATTTATCCACTTCATCTTTTTGATTAAAATTTGTCAATAAAATTACAGGAATATCTGCTGTTACAGCATTATTTTTTAAATGTTCTAAAACCTCTATTCCATTCATCACTGGCATTAAAATATCCAACAAGATTATATTAGGTAAATATTTTTTAGCAGCGTCTAATCCATCAACTCCATTATCAGCTACTATTACTTCATAACCTTCTAATTCAAATTTTTTAGAATACATACCCAATAAAAAAACATCATCTTCAATTAATAAAATTCTCTGTTTATCCATAAAATTTATTTAATAATTTAAATTAATTAATAGATTTATTGCTTAATAAGCTTCTACTACAATTTTCATATTTTATAGTTAGCTTTATTCACTCATAACTCGTAATACTTCTTCAAAAGTAGTCAATCCTTGTAAAACTTTAATAACTCCATCTTGTTTTACTGTTACAAATTCTTGATTTTGCCTAATATCATCTTCAGTCAAAAAAATCTTTCCTGCTTTTAGCATATCCCTAAGCTCTTGATTAAAATCAATTACTTCTAAAATAGAAATTCTTCCACTATAACCAGTATTACCACATTTTGGGCATCCTTCACCTTTATATATTTTTATTTTATCAACATTTCCATCATATTCAGAAACAAAACTTTTAATATAATCAATTTTTAAATCTTTAATTGTATCTATTATTTCTTTTGCAGACTCTTCTGAAATTTTAATTTCTTTTTTGCAATGTTTACAAATTTTTCTAACCAATCTTTGAGCAATCGCTGTATTTAAAGTTGAAGCTATTAAAAACGGCTCTACTTTCATATCAACTAACCTAGCGATAACAGCTAGTGCACTATTAGTATGAAGAGTTGATAAAACAAAATGACCAGTCAAAGCTGCATGCATAACTAATTCAGCTGTTTCTTCATCGCGAACCTCTCCAACCACAATTACATCAGGATCTTGGCGAAGAAAAGATCTAAGTCCAGAAGCAAAAGTATAACCAATTTCTGGTTTTATTTGTGATTGATTAATACCTTTTAATTGATATTCCACAGGATCTTCTAAAGTTGAAATATTAATCCCTTCATTATTTAAAATATCAATCAAAGAAAAAATAGTAGTAGATTTACCAGATCCAGTAGGACCTGTAATCAAAAACAAACCTTCTGTTTTTTTTATATTATTTTTAACAATTTCTAATTGCTTACCCTGTATACCAAGATCTTCTATCCTAGGAACTCCTTTATTCATATCAAGAATTCTCATTACAACTTTTTCAGATCCAACTAAAGGTAATGTAGAAACACGAAAATCTACTTCTCTATTACTAATAATCATTTTAAATCTTCCTCCTTGCGGAATTCTTGTTTCATCTAACTTCATATTTGCCATAATCTTAATACGAGCCACAATCGCTCTATGAATATTACCAGGCAAGATGAGAGAAGTATGTAGTATCCCATCAATACGATATCTAATTCTACTTTCTTTTTTCAAAAATTCAATATGAATATCACTAGCTCCACCATCAACAGCATGACGAATTATAACTGAAACTATTTTAGCCACAGGTGCACTATTAGTAACTTCTTCTAAATTTTCTATTTTTTCATCTTTTTCATCATTAATATAATCTTGTGCTTGATCTCTTGTGTTTAAAGCCGTTTTAACTTCCTTTGACAAAGAATTATAATTTGTAAAAACTTTTTTAAAACTATCTTCTGAAATACAAAAATACTCTATTTCAAACTTTTCTTCTTTAGCCAAAAAATCAATAGCCTCAACTGCTTTAAAATTTCCAGGATCAGTAATACCAATTTTAACAACTTCATCAATTTTATCAAAACAAATAACTTTATAATTTTCAGCTACTTCGCGAGAAATAAGACGCAAAACATTTTCTGCTATTTTTTTTTCAGTCAAATCAATATATAATAGATTATAATACTTTGCCATCAATTTAGCAAAATCTTCAGAATCAATTTTTGATTTAAGAACTTCTATCAAAGGAATTTCTTTCTTTTTTGATAAATCTATTATTTCATTAATTTTTTCTTCACTTAATATTTTATCATTTCTTATAATATCTAAAATTTTCATTTCATTTTGAATCATATTTAAAATTATAATTAATTACTAAAAGGATTTTTCTTACCAGTAGAAAATGAATTAAGATTTTTTCTTTCAGAATATAAATCTTTTAAATTATATACTTCTTGATTTTCTAATAAACCAAAATCATTATTATTTTTTAAAAATTGCATTTTTTGATTAATATCTTCAATCCTTTTAGCTACATTATCTTTTTCAAAATCATTTCCAATGCTATTGTTATAAAAATATTCAACAAAAAATTTATTAAAAATAAACAACAAAAAAACTAAAAAAAATATAAATATGAATTTAATCACAAATTTTTTATTATCTTGCATAAAATTAACTTTTTATTTTTTCAAAATAAATTATAGCTTTAAAACTAGCTATTCCAGCAATTTCATCAAAAGAAATCCTTTGAATATCTATAATTCTTATATTATTTTCTATACTAGCTAAAAAAAACTTTAATTTTTCATAAGTAAAACCTTCTAGCTCAAAAGATATTTCTAATTTATTAACTTGGTTTAAAAAATTTTCTTCTTCATCTATTTTTTCTTCTTCCTTATCTTTTTCTTGCACAAAAAATCTATTATTGTTATTTTCTTGTTTTTTAGAAACATTAATTGATTTTAATAAAAGACCTTGATTATTTGCCAAATTTTCTATTTGAATAAAAATATCTTTTTCATTTTCTTCTTCATTTGGTAAAATTTTATTTATTAAATCTATATAACTTTTATCCAAATCATTAAAAATTTTTATTTTTTGATCTAATTTAGTCTGATAAGCAATTAATAAATCTTTCTCTTTCTCTATTTCAGAAATCACTGTTTGTGTATCTTTTTTAACATTTTCATATTCAGGCTTTATAAAAAAAATAAAAATAATTAAAAAAATAAAAACTATAATTATTAAAGAAATAAGATTAAAATAATTAATTAAAAAAATATTTATTTGTTTTTTCTCTTTATTTTCTATTTTTTTATTCATCTTTTTTATTTAAATTATTTTTGAATAAATCATTATTAACTTTTAAATCAAGTTCAAAATTAATTAATGACTCATTAATTTCTTTATCAACTTCAACTTTTGCTCCTTCTGTTTTAGCACTTAACACTTTTTCATTATTTTCTAAATATTCTAATTGGGCAACCATCGTTTGAAAATCTTTTGTCTTACAAGATAATGAATATTCTCCTTGTATATCACCTTCAAAATTACTATCTAAATAAACATCACTTAAGATATTTTTTTCCAAAAAATCAAAAAAATTAGTCCAATATATATGATTTTCAAAAATATTATTAACCAAACTTATTTTATTTTGATTTTCTTTAATATCTTTTAATTTTTGCTCGCTAGAAAAAATTTGATCATTTAATTCATCAAGTGACTTTGATAACAAAGTTATTTTTTCAATTTCTTTATATTTCCAAAAAATAAGTCCTCCATAAATAAAAGAAAAAAATATAAATAATAAAAATAAATATTGAATAAAATTTTCTATATTTTTTTTCCAATCAAAATAAACAGTAAGCTCATTTTCTATTAAATTAGTTTTTAATATATTTGAATTTTGAAAAATTTCCTCTTTCTTATTTTCTTCAGCTTTATTCTCTATAATTCCTTTATTATTTTCATTGTCACTACTAATCATATCTTTATATTTTACTATAATTTCTTTAGAATCTTTTTCTTCAGTATCTTTATCTTTTTTAAAAATTATTTTATTATACTTCATAAAAATTATTAATAATAAAAATATTATTCAATATCTCTTAAGGCCAAACCAATGGCGACAGACATAAAAGGACCTATTTGATTTAATAATGGTTTTAATTCATCATTATATATTATCCTATGCCAAGGATCTCCAACAATTACTTTTATATCTAAAATTTTTGATAAATAATCACCAAATTCAGCCAACATAGAAGATCCTCCCGATAAAATAATCTTTTCTATTTTCATTTCATCCTTATTTTCAAACATATTTTTTACATATTTTATTTCACTAATTATTGGAGAAATCGTTTCTCTTATAATTTTCAAGATTGTATCATTACTATCTTCTTTTAACAAACTAATGCCTAAATCATATTTAAATTGTTCAGCTCTTTCTAACCCAACATTTAAAGAATTTTTTATAGCTTTTGTAATAGTTAAACCTCCAACATCAATACTTCTATTAAGAATTGGTATTTTATTATTAATCACAGAAATATCAGTTGTGTTTGCCCCTATTTCAACTAACAAAAAAACTGATTGATCAGTACCTACGATAGAACGAATCAAAGAAAAAGACTCTGTTTCTAAACTTAACAAATTAATTTTTGCATATTTAAAAATATCTATATATTTTTGGACTAATTTTTTTGGAGCACCTGTTAGTAAAACCTTTATATCTTTTGGCGATTGATTATCTTCTTTTATTTCTTTCCAATCTATGATCAACTCTTCTATTGGTAAAGGAATTAATTTTTTTGCTTCAAGTTGAATAATACTATCAATATCTTTTCTAGAAATATTATTTAAATTTAAAACAGAAGAAAATACAGAAAAAGTTGGCAAAGCAGAAATAGCATTTTTACTTGAGACTCCTGATTCTTCTAAAACTTTTGTTAAAACTTTTGCTATTTTTTCAGGACTTTTTTGCCAATCAGCATCAAAAGTAATATTTTCACTAAATCCATAAGTTTTTAGGACAGGAGATTGTGCGTCTTTTATTAGTTCTACAACTTTGATACTTGTACTCCCTATATCAACTCCTAAATAATATTTATCTTTGTTACTTGATAGAAAACTCATAAAAAACTATTTTTGACTTTTAACTAAAATATTTATATACTAAAACTGTGGATAAACAAATTATAACACAAAATCAAAAAAATTCAAAATAAAATTATGATTAGAGATTATTTTCAAATTTATAAAAAATTATTTTATACAATATTTTTTTTATTAATAACTTTTTTTCTAGGTTTTTTATTATATAAATTATTTTTTCAAAAAATCATTTCTCCAACAACAACTGAACCAGAAATCAACACCAGCACAAGCACTAATTCCACAGGAATTTTTCCTGAAACAAACAAAACTGACAAAACTTATTATGAAGAAAACAAAAATAATAATTTACCAAATAATGAAACAAATAATAAAATCACAAATAACCAAGAAGAAACAGAAAACAAAATAATTAAAAAAATAAATAACACAAAATCAAAAAATTTATCTTTAAACTCAACTGATAACAACATAAATTATTATAACGAAGATGATAACAAATTTTACAAATTAAATAATGAAGGAAATATTTCTCTTTTGTCTGACAAACAATTTTATAATGTAGAAAATATAACTTGGTCACCTGTAGAAAACAAAGCTATTATTGAATACCCTGATGGTTCAAATATTGTGTATAACTTTGATAATCAAAAACAAATAACTCTTCCAAAACATTGGGAAGATTTTGATTTTTCTTCTGATGGATCACAAATAGTTGGCAAAAGCATTGGATTAGATCCTGAAAATAGGTGGCTTTTAGTTTCAGATAGTGATGGATCAAAGGTAACGCCAATTGACAAAATAGGAAATAACTCTAAATACATTTACCCTTCCTGGTCTCCAAATGAAAAATCTATTGCTATAAAAATAGAAGGTGTTGATTTTAATAGACAAAAAATTTATTTCATTGGAAGAAATAATGAAAATTTTAAATCAACCACTATTGAAGGACGAGGTTTTGAATATGTTTGGTCACCAAATGGTGATAGACTCCTATATAGCGTTTATTCAAGCGATGATAATATGAAACCAAAACTTTGGATTGTTAATGCCGAAAGCGACGATATAGGAACGAGTAGAAAAAATCTTAGCGTAGAAACATGGGCTCACAAATGTAGTTTTGCAAACGATGAAGAAATTTATTGTGCTGTTCCAACTCATCTTGAAGACGGAGCCGGAGTATTTACAGATTTTGCAGAATCTTCTATTGATCAACTTTATAAAATAAATACAAAAACAAAACAAAAAACTTTAATTGCCACGCCTAAAAACAACACTAATATATCTAATATAACAATTACAAAAGATAGTAAATATTTATACTTTACAGATAATTTAAGTAAAAATATTCAACAAGTTGATTTAAGTCAAATAAAATAAATGTTTAATATACAAAAAATAAAAAATTATGCAATAAACTTGCATAATTTTTTTAAAGATTTATTATTTCCAATTGAATGTTTAAATTGCCAAAAAGCTAATACTTGGCTTTGTTCTAATTGCTCTAATTTAATAAAAAAAGAAACATTATCTATTTGTCCTGCTTGTGGAAAAGAAAACGAAAATAGCAAATATTGTTCTAGTTGTAAAAAAAAATATAATTTAACTTTAAGCGGAGTTTGGATTGCTTTTCAATATCAAGACAAAATAATCAATAAACTAATAAAAACTCTTAAATACAAATTTATAAAAGATATTTCTACTATTTTAGCTAATGAGCTAATAAATTTTATAGAGAATAAAGAAGAAATAAAAAAAATAATTTATTCCAAAAACACAATTATCATTCCCATTCCTCTTCATCTAAAAAAATTAAAATGGCGAGAATTTAATCAAGCAGAAGAAATCGCAAAAGAATTAGCAAAAAAATTAAACTTAAATATAAACACAAAAAATCTTATTAAAATAAAAAATAATAAAAGTCAAACAAGTTTAAAAAGAAATCAAAGAATTGATAATGTAAAAAATGTTTACAGCTGGACAGGAGAAAATCTTAATTCAAAAACTATTATTTTAATTGATGACGTAATAACAAGTGGAGCAACTTTAAATGAATGTGCTAAAATTTTAAAACAAAACAAGGCCCGCAAAATATGGGGCCTTGTTATTGCTAAAAATACTACATTTTAATCTCTACATCAACTCCTGATGGAAGACTTAGATTAGTTAAATCTTCAATAGTTTTTTGTTTTGGATCAATAATGTCAATCAATCTCTTGTGAGTTCTCATTTCATATTGATCTCTAGCTGATTTATGAACAAAAGTAGAACGATTGACTGTATATTTCTTTTTTTCCGTAGGCAAAGGAATTGGACCAAAAATCTGAGCTCCGCTTCTTTGTGCAGTATCAATAATAGTTTTTGTTGATTGATCAATAATTTTATGATCAAAAGCTTTTATTTTGATACGGATTTTTTGAACGAATTCGCTTACATCATTCTTTTTTGTATTTTCTTTTTCTGTAATAGACATTTAATTTTAAATTGATAGAGACGTTGCAGTGCAACGTCTCTACGTAATAAATTTTTATTTTATAATTGTAGAAACAACACCTGCACCAACTGTTCTTCCTCCTTCACGAATAGCAAATCTTTGTTTTTCTTCTAAGGCAATTGGGCTAATTAATTTAACTTTCATATTTACAGTATCTCCAGGCATAACCATTTCAACTCCAGCTGGCAATTCAACTTCACCTGTTACATCTGTAGTTCTGATATAAAATTGTGGTTTGTAACCTTTAAAGAATGGCTTATGTCTTCCACCTTCTTCTTTACTTAATACATAAACCTCTGCTTCAAATTCAGTATGAGGATTAACAGTTCCTGGTTTTGATAAAACTTGTCCTCTTTCAACTTCATTTTTCTTAATACCACGAAGTAAAATGCCTGCATTATCACCAGCTTGTCCTTCGTCAAGTTGCTTGTTAAACATTTCAATTCCTGTAACTACTGTTTTTTGATTTGGTTTAAGCCCAACAATTTCAACTTCATCACCTATTTTCAAAATACCTCTTTCAATTTTACCTGTTACCACTGTTCCTCTTCCTTCAATTGAGAAAACATCTTCAATAGGCATTAAGTATGGTTTTTGTGTATCTCTAACTGGTTCTGGAATAGAAGTATCAAGTGCATCCATCAAATCCATAATAGGTTTTGTAAATTCATCATTAGTAGCATTTTCTAAGGCCTTCAAAGCTGAACCTCTAATGATTTTGATATTATCTCCATCAAATTCATATTTCTTTAATAAATCACGAATTTCTTCTTCAACTAAATCAATCAATTCTTGATCTTCCACCATATCGCATTTGTTTAAGAAAACAACAATGCTTGGCACACCAACTTGACGAGCTAAAAGAATATGCTCTCTTGTTTGAGGCATAGGTCCGTCTGTAGCTGCACAAACCAAGATAGCTCCATCCATTTGAGCCGCACCAGTAATCATATTTTTAACATAATCAGCATGTCCAGGACAATCTACGTGAGCATAATGACGAGGACCTGTTTCGTATTCAACATGAGCTGTAGAGATAGTAATACCTCTTTCTCGCTCTTCTGGAGCTGCATCGATTTGATCAAAATCTTTTTTTGATGCAACATTACCTTTTGCAGCTAATACTTTTAAAATAGCTGCTGTTAATGTTGTTTTTCCATGATCAACGTGGCCGATTGTACCAACATTAACATGGGGTTTTGTTCTTGCAAATTTTTCTGCCATGTAAGTTATAAATACGACCCCTAAAATGGGTTTTTAGCCCTCTATAAGGAGCTACCAGTCGTAATAAATTATATTTTAATTAATTAAAATGATATATTTTTATTTTGTTTAGGATTGAAATAATCCTCATCCTCACAACAATCACAAGCAAAATCATCCTCATCCTCACAACAATCACAAGCAAAATCATCTTCATCTTCACCGCAATCACAATCACAATCAAATTCATCTTCATTATATAAATCATCTTTCAAAAAATCATTTTCTTTGTTTTTCCAAACAGAAATATCCTGATTAATCTTATCAATCATTTCTCTACTTGTCAAATTCTTAGATGAATTACAATTACATTCCAACATTTTTTCGTAATTTTCTAAACTCATCAAAACACTAGTTTCACAAGGATTAGCTGGATTATAAATAATTATTTTATCCCCAGTTTTATTAGCTAATTTTATTATTTTTTTTAAATTACTCATAAAAATTTAAAATTAAATTTATTATTTACCTTTTTTTTGAATAATTGCTTCAGAAACATTTCTTGGAACTTCAGAATAATGTAAAAATTCCATTGTATAATTAGCTCTTCCTTGACTCATTGATCGCAATTGAGTAGCATAACCAAACATTTCAGACAAAGGAACTTTAGCTTTAACAACTTTTAAATTCATTCTATCTTCCATATTTTCAATTTGACCTCTTTTAGAATTAATATCACCAACAACATTTCCCATATATTCTTCAGGAGTAACTACTTCAACTCTCATAATTGGTTCAAGCAAAACTGCACCAGCTTTGCGACAAGCATCCTTAAATCCTAAGATAGCACACATTTTAAAAGCAGCTTCAGAAGAATCAACTTCATGATAAGATCCATCAAATACAGTTGTTTTAACATCTACCATAGGATAACCAGCCAAAACTCCTTGTTGATTAGCTTCATTAACACCTTTTTCAATAGCAGGGATATATTCTCTTGGGATAGATCCACCCTTTACTTCATTAGCAAATGCATTACCAGCACCTTCTAGTTGTGGTTCAACTCTTAAATAACAATGTCCATATTGACCTCTTCCGCCTGATTGTTTGATATATTTACTTTCTGCTTCTGCTATTTGCTTAATAGTTTCTCTATATGAAACTTGAGGTTGACCAACATTAGCTTCAACTCCAAATTCTCTTTTCATTCTGTCTACAATAATATCCAAATGCAACTCACCCATTCCTGAAATCAAAGTTTGGTTTGTTTCTTCATCAGTTTCAACTCTAAAAGTAGGATCTTCTTCTGCTAATTTTTGTAAAGCCATACCCATTTTTTCTTGATCTTGTTTTGTTTTTGGCTCAACTGCAATTTTAATAACAGGTTCTGGGAAAACAATACTTTCTAATAATAATTTTTTGTCTTCATCACAAATAGTATTTCCTGTAATAGTTTCTTTAAATCCAATAACACCAGCAATATCTCCTGCATAAACTTCTTTTATTTCTTCACGATGATTAGCATGCATTCTTACCAGACGCCCTACTCTTTCTTTTTTTCCTGTTGAAGAATTATAAATATAAGATCCTGATTTAAGTGTCCCACTATAAACACGAACAAAACAAAGTCTTCCAACAAAAGGATCAGTTGCTATTTTGAAAGCAAGTCCTGCTAGTGGTTCATTATCTGCTACTTTTATTTCAATTTTTTTAGTTTCATCATCATGAGCAGTAGCTGAAATAGCAGCTACATCCAATGGAGATGGTAAATAATCAATCACCGCATCTAAAGCTTTTTGCACTCCAATATTTTTTAAAGCTGTTCCACACATTATAGGAAAAACTTTACAAGCCAAAACTCCTTTTCTTAAAGCTTTTTTTAATTCTTCTACACTAATTTCTTCTCCATTTAAATATTTTTCAGTTAAATCATCATCCATTTCAACTATTTTTTCTATCATAATTGCTCTATATTTTTCAACTTGTTCATTAAACTCTTCTGGAATTTCAATTTCTATTATTTTTTCACCAAAAGCTCCTTGAAATTCATAAGCTTTTTTCTGTATCAAATCAATAATTCCTCTCATTTTTTCCTCAACGCCAATTGGTAATTGAATAGCAACTGCGTTTGGGCTTAATCTATCATGCACAGATTTTAAACTCATTTCAAAATCAGCTCCCATCTTATCCATTTTATTAAAAAAACACATTCTTGGTACATTATATTTATCTGCTTGTCTCCAAACAGTCTCTGATTGTGGTTCAACTCCAGCAGCTCCATCAAAAACAGCAATAGCTCCGTCTAAAACACGCAATGATCGCTCAACTTCAACTGTAAAATCAACGTGTCCAGGAGTATCAATAATATTAAAACGATGATCAGTCCAAAAACAAGTAGTAGCCGCAGATGTGATAGTAATTCCTCTTTCTTTTTCTTGCTCCATCCAATCCATATCAGATTCTCCATCATGTGTTTCTCCAATTTTATGTTTTTTACCTGTATAAAAAAGAACTCTTTCTGTAAAAGTAGTTTTACCTGCATCAATATGGGCCATAATGCCTATATTTCTTAATTTTTCTAATGGGTATTCTCGTGACATAATATTATTAATTTTAAATTTTTAATTAAATTTTTTTAAACTTAAAGATATAAACTAAAAATTTAATAAAGTATTATATATATTAAATAAAAAATTTTATAATTTAAAAAGTTAGTAATTACGAATAAAATCACTAACTTTCAATAAAAACTATTTTGCAAAGTGAGCAAATGCTTTGTTTGCTTCAGCTGTTTTGTGAACTGTTTCTCTTTTTCTTACTGCACTTCCTTCTCCGTTAGAAGCTGCTAAAATTTCATCAGCTAATTTGATATGCATTGCTTTTCCTTTTCGGTCACGAGATGCTTCAATAATCCAACGACAACCAAGGGTAAATCTTCTTGCTCCTCTTACTTGATAAGGAATTTGATAATTAGATCCTCCGATTCTTCTTCCTCTTACCTCTAACAAAGGAGAAACTCTTTTTAAAGCTTTATTAAAAATATGTCTTGGATCTTGTTGAGTTTTTTCTTTGATTCTATCAAATGCATCATAAACTATACTTTGAGCGACAGTTTTTTTGCCATCAAACATAATATAATTAATAAATTTAGCAACTTCAGTGTCATTATATCTGACATCTCCTGCTACTTTTCTTTTAGGCGCTTGTTTTCCTCTCATTTTTTGTAAAAATTGATTTATTACCACTCAATAGTACTATACTATTGGAAAATTCACAAATCAATTATATTAAATTATTTATATAAAAATTAGCTTTTAGCTTTTTCTTTTTTAGCTCCATAAGAACTTCTAGATTGTTTTCTGTTTGCTACTCCTTGAGAGTCATAAACTCCTCTAACTACTTTATAACGAACACCTGCTAAATCTTTTGTTCTTCCACCTTTTAATAAAACAATAGAGTGCTCTTGTAAATTATGTCCCATTCCAGGGATATAAGCTGTTACTTCCATTCCATTAGAAAGACGAACACGAGCTATTTTTCGCAAAGCTGAGTTTGGTTTTTTAGGAGTGGTTGTAGTCACTTTAAGACAAACACCTCTTTTAAAAGGAGCTCCCTTTCTTAATTCTCTTTTTTTTCTATGTAGTGTATCAAGATTAACTTTCAAAGCCAAATTTTTCTTTTTAGCTTTATTAACTTTTCTAGCACCTAGAACTAACTGATTAATCGTTGGCATAATTAAAATTATTAAATTTATTTAAAATTAGCAAAAATAAAATACTATAAGATTTATACTAATACTACCATTTAAACTTATCAAAAAAATCAAAGGAAGTCAAGGGTTAATACCTAAATGTCAAGATTAATTAGAAATATACTTATTTAGATATTTTTGAAAATTTTTTATTCACTTCTATAACTAAATTCACATCCACAATAATTTTGACGATAACAACCCAATTTATTAGAAACTTCTACTGACTTTTTAAAACCATCTTTTTTTTTAAAATCTTGTGCCAAAAAATCTACTTGAAACTTTTCTCCAAAACCTTTACCTATATCTATAATCCATGAACTAATTTTATGAGGGCTTATTGTAAGAGTTGTGGTAAAAATATCAAACTTATCAACTGAAGCTCTTTGGGCTGTTGCCCTAAGTCTATCTTGATAACAAACAAAACAACGTGTACCAGCTTCTGGCTCTTTTTCATAACCAGCAATTTCTTTTAGCCATTTAATATGATTATATTCTCCATAAATAACCTCAACATCTAAATTTTTACTAATCAATTCAACCCATTTTAATCTTTTTATATGTTCTGCTTTAGGAAAAATATTGGGATTATAATAAAAAAGAGTAACATCAAAATCTTGTTTTAATAATTCAGTTACATAAACTCCGCAACTTGCACAACAAATATGTAATAATAATCTTTTTTTAAGCATAATATAATTAATTTAAAATTTTTAATTTTTAATTTTTAGTGAATTTGAAATTTTTAATTTTTAATTTTTAGTGAATTTGAAATTTTTAATTTTTAATTTTTAGTGAATTTGAAATTTTTAATTTCTTTTTAGCATAATTAACAACAAAAATCAATCCTACCATAATCAACAACAAAAAACCTAATGCAAAAAACTTCCCCATACTTTGAAGAAAAACAGCACTTAAACCAAAACTAAAAGATAAAACATAATAAATCAATACTGTTTTTTTATGTCCAAGTCCTAAATCAAAAAGCCTAAAATGCAGATGACGGCGATCTCCCTTAAAAGGATTTTTTCCGTCTATTAATCTTCTAATAATTGTCCAAGCTGTATCAATAATAGGAATACCCATAACCAATAAAGCAATAGCAATTTTTCCTCCTGAAATAATTGCTAGAACTCCTAAAATAAATCCAAGAAACAAAGAACCAGATTCTCCAAGAAAAATACTAGCTGGATTAAAATTAAATATCAAAAACCCAAGAGAAACTCCGCTCAAAATCAAAGAAGCTATCGCAATATCAGGTTGATAATATTGAGGACTAATTGTAAAAAGAAAAATAATTAAAGCACCGATTGAGACAATCCCAGTCACTAAACCATCAAGGCCATCTAAAATTTTAGTCGTATACATCATTCCCATAAGCCAAATAAAAATCAATAGATCAGAAAAAACTACAAAATAATGCATAACTCCATTTATTTCTAAAATTGGAATTTGCAATGTATTAAAAAAAATATAAGTTCCAAATGGATTAGTTATTTTTTCAATATTTACTCCTCCGGCAATCACAGCCAAACTTGCTAAAATAGGAAAAATAATTTGATAACGAGCATCTAAATCATATTTGTCATCCAAAATTCCACCCAGTAACAAAAAACAAGCACCAATAAATACGCCTAACAAATGATTAATTTTTAAATCACCTACTAAAAATTTATCTTTTAGTAAAAAGCAAATAAGAAAAAAAGACAAAAAAATAGCTACGCCTCCTAGAAGTGCTGTATCTTTTTTATGAACTTTTCTTTCTTTATTTGGTTTATCCACAATCTTTAAAAAAATTGCTATTTTTTTAACAAAAAAAGTAAAAGCTAATGATAAAGAAAAAGAAAAGATAAAAATCAATAATAAATTTAAGATGTTTAAATTACTTGACATTATATTAAAATAAAATTAAAATTATAGTTAGTGTAAGTTTTTTTAATAAATAAAATAAAAAACTTTTTAACTCTTTAAAAACAAAAATTGGGGGGGGTTGTTAAAAAATGTCGTCTAAAAAAAACAAAAAAACAAAATTAGAAAAAAAAGATGGTTTTTTAACATTAAGTCAAAAAGAAAAAGGGGAAAAAAGAAAAGTTTTAATTTCTACGCCGATTATAGATGGCGAAGAAATAACTGAATATGATATCAAATATCATATTCAACTAGCCTTATCTTTAGAAAATTCTGGAATAGCTGATAAATCCAGAAGAGAATATAATAACATAAATTATGAGTTATTAAAAAATTCTCCAAAAATTTTTAGCTATAGAGAATGTAAAATATAATTCTCAAACCCAAAAAATCAAAGGATATCTTACAACAAGGTATCCTTTTAAATTTCTCTTCCTTTTTCAACCACTACTTGTGCCATATCATCAATCACTAAAGTATCTCTTCGTTCTAATTCACCTGATAAAATTTTGTTAGCAATTTCATTTTCAATTTTGTCTTGCAATAATCTTCGCAAAGGTCTTGCTCCAAACTTTGGATCATAAGCTTTTTTTGCTAATTTTTTCAATCCTTTTTCACTAATATAAAAATTAATTCCTTTTTTAGCAAGCATTTTTTCTATTTCAATAATCATAATTCTAGTAATATCTATCATATCAATAGAGCTAATTGGTTCAAATACTGTGATACCATCAAAACGATTTACTAATTCTGGTTTAATAAATTTGTTTAAATATTCATTAATTAAAGTATTTTTTATAGAATCTATATCTGTTCCTTTTAATACTTCTTGTTGAATAAAAAGAGCTCCTATATTAGAAGTAGCAATAATTATAGTATTTGTAAAGTCTATAGTCTGGCCTTCACCATCTGTTAGCCTTCCATCATCAAAAACTTGTAAAAATAAATTAGAAATATCAGAATGAGCTTTTTCAAATTCATCCAATAAAATCAAAGCAAATGGAGTTTTGCGAACTGCTTCTGTTAAATATCCTTTGGAAAAATTATCTCCTATCATTTTTTTAATACTATCTTTTTCTTGATATTCACTCATATCCAGTCTAATCATATATTTTTCATCACCAAAATAAATATCAGCGACAGCTTTGGCTAACTCTGTTTTACCAACTCCGGTTGGTCCAAGAAATAAGAAAGAAGCTATTGGCCTTTTGTTTTCTCTTATTTCTGTTCTAGCTCTTCGCAAGCTAGCAGATATTTCATTAATAGCTTCATCTTGCCCAACTACTCGCTCGTGTAATTTTTTTTCTAATTTTAATAAACTTTCTCTTTCTTCTGAATCTATTTTTGTCACTGGAATATGAGTTAATTCACTAATTATTTCAGCTATATCATCTATACTGACTATTGATTGTTCGCCTCTTTTACGAGCCACCCGCACAGCCACCATTTCTAATATTTTAATAGCTTTTTCAGGTAAATATTGATCATGAATATATTTTTTTGACATCTCAATCGCTTTTTCTATAGCATTATATGAAAAATAAACCTTGTATTTACCTTCAAAATAACTAATTTTGCTTTCAATAATTTGAATTGCAATATCACCATCAGGCTCTACAACTTCTATTTTTTTCATTACTTCTCCTAAAGATTTCCCTTCTATATATTTACGATAATTTTCTTCTTGAGCTGAAGCTATACAATAAATTAATTTTCTTTCAATTGATCCTGCTAAAACCTCAGACAAATCAAGACTTTCTGAAGAACCTCCTGTAATTCCTATTAAGTTATCAATATCTTTAATAAAAAGAACAATATTTCCTGCTCTGTTTATTTCATCTACAATAGCTACCATTCTACCTTGGGCAACAGATGCATCTACTCCACTAATTAATCTATTAGCATCTAATTCTAATAATCTTTTGTCTTGCAAAAATTTTGGCACTTCTTCTCTTACCATTGCTTGTGCTATTCCATTAACAATAGAATTTTTACCAACTCCTTGTTTACCAACGAGTAAAACTCCATAAAAACCACTTTCAAAACTTTCAAAAATATTATTAACTTCAACATCTCTAGCTACACAATAATCAAGTTTACTCCATTTGGCTGCCAAGGTTAAATCATAAGCAAAATGATTCAGAATTGGCGTAGAAACTGCTGTATAGGCTCTATCCATCGCAATAGATGGTTTAAATCCAGCTGATTGTCTATAAAGATGATAGTTTTCAATTAATTTTTCATTTACTGAGAACCAAAGAATAACATTATAAATCTTTTTTTCATCAACTGAAAAATCATATAAAATTTCTTTAAGCAAAGCATCATTTTTTAAACAAGCTATTAAAAAATTTTTAGGCGTAACTTTTTTTTGTTTTAATTTACTTGCTTCTATATAAGCATCAATCAAAACTTTTTTAGCTTCTTGTGATAATTCAGTTTTATCTTCACTATTTTCTATAGCTAAGGTATTTTTTTTAATTTTTTCTAATAACTGTGTAGAATCTATATATAGTCTTGAAAGAATTGCTATTACTTGTTTGTCAGCAAGTGCTGTAAAAAAAATATGAAGTGGCGTAATATATGCGTGTTTAAGCTTGACTGCAAACAAAAAAGAATTTTCTATTATTTCAAAAGCTTCTTCTGAATAAGCTTCTCTAACATCTTGCTTGTTTTTTGTTGTTTTAATTTCTGCCCAAGTACTAGCTTGCACAATATTTTTCATATTATATCTTTTTTTAAAAAGATTTATTCTATGATCTAATCTTTCTTTTTCAGTTCGGAGATAAATCAAAAACATAAAAGAAAACAAGCTTAAATAAAAAACTAATAATAATAAGTCTCTTGTTTTCCAAAAAACAAAAAAATTAACTAAATTGTTAACTTGGACTAAAGAATAAGTCCAAATTAAGAAACAAACAATCCCTAAAAAACTAAAAACATAATTAACTAACAATAAAGAAAAGTCAATCTTTTTCTTAATATGATCCATACTAATCATTGCCCTACCTAAATGAAGACTCCAATAAAGAAAAACTCCATAATAAAAAGTCCCTAAACCAGTACCTCCACAATTAGCACAAGCAAAACCTAAATTATTTTTGCCAGAGCCTCTGCATTCAGGACAAATTATATATTCATTATTTAATTGTTCATTATTAATTGCCATAGCCAATCAAATTTTAAATTAGTAACTTGAAAAATAATTTCATAAATTAATAAAAATGGAAAAGTTAGCCAAAAGATTAAAAGTAAAATACTAATTATTATCCAAAATATCATTATCAATAATCTAAAAATAATCTGCATAAACCTCATAAAAACACTAATCAAAAACCCTTGCCAATCTTTTTGTCCATACATTGGAGTAAAAATATTCTTAATCCAAACACCTAGAGCTAAAGATTTACTTTGTGTTTGTAAAAATAAAAACAATTTATTTACAAAAAAAACAAGCCCCCTTGAATACCACCAAAGAGGAAAATAAATAATCTTAGTAAAAATATCTACTATTATTTTAATTGTATAAAAACTTGAGCTATGCGTAATCATTTATAAAAAATTTTTTATTTTTTAGTATTCAATTTCCATTTTTATTATAACATATTTTTATATATTGACACAAATTCATTTATTTGTTATATTTTTTATAGAAAATAAATTATAAAATAAATTTTAATTAAATTTTTATTATTTAAATAAAAATTAAATAATAAATCAAAAACAATATGGCACATAAAAAAGCCGGCGGTTCTACCAGTAATGGCCGAGATTCCATAGGCAAAAGACTTGGTGTTAAATTGTCAGATGGACAATACGCAAAAGAAGGGTCTATTATTATAAGACAAAGAGGAACTAAATTTCATCCAGGATTAAATGTAGGAAAAGGAAAAGATGATACACTTTTTGCAACAATTACAGGACTTGTAAAATTTTCTACAAAAAAATTAAGAAAATTTAATAATGACTTAATCACTGCAAAAATCGTCAATGTAATACCTCAAAAATAAATTATCAAAAAAATACAGAAGTAAAATCTAACTTCTGTATTTTTTTATTTTTACAAAAAATAATTCCTATATTTTTTAAGCAAATAAATTTCCATTTATTTTATTTTTTTGTTATAATTTGATTAATTATAATTTAATTATACACATATACAGAATATTCATATATGTAGTAATATTTTGTATGATATACGAAAACATTTCGTATATAAAATAGTTATGTAAAATTTAATTTCAATCAATAATTATGAAAATATATATTGGACACTCAAAAGAATTTAATTTTAAAGATGATTTATATTTACCCATCAGGGAAAGTCAGCTCAATTCTGAACATGAGATAATATTGCCGCATGAAATTTATCAAGAAGCAAGTGATTTTGTCACGAAAGATATTATAAAAACGTGTGATGTGATGGTTGCGGAGGTTTCATTCCCTGCAACTGGGTTGGGAATTGAGCTAGGCTGGGCAAATGCTTTTGAGTGCCCAATTATCTGTATTTATCGTAAAGGTTCAAAAATATCTGGTTCGCTAAAAGTAGTATGTGAAAATTTTATTGAATACACAGATAAAAAAGATTTGATTGAAAAACTAGACAGTGTAGTATCAACGTTACGAGATTAAAATTAAACATAGCATAACAAAAAGTATGCTGTTCAGGAATTTTTCGTTATTATATTTATAAGAAATAAAAAATTCCTTCACCCAAATTTTTGCTTCATTTCATTACGCAAAAACTTCGCATATCTTAGCGTTATATGAAATACATGTTTTACTTTTGGGCTATTGCCCAGTTCTAAAAAAGAATTTGAATTTTATTTTTTTATTTATTAGAAAAGGGTAAAAGGTGTCCCGCTTGGGGCGGGATGATTTATTTATTCTAGGCAATGTCCGTGGGTGGCGCGTTTTATTGAAGAAGTAAAGCCGATAATCGAAAAACAAAATTTGAAAATAACTTTTCATGAAATTACCTCGGCCAAGGAAGCTCAGAAATCACCTTCAATTTATTCTGTTTTTAATTTGATTAAATACGGCAAACTAATGGCTGACAGATATATTTCTACCACCAGATTTTTAAATATTATTAAAAAAAGCTAAATTAATTTTACTAAAATTTTGTCCTAAGTATTTAATATATTTAACCGCTACATTATATTTTAAAATTTTTCCATCTCTCTATCTAAATAATCTTCCAAAAATTGAATTAACAAACATTTAAAACCTTTTACGCAAAGACAAAAAAGGAAATTAAATTTTCTAATACTAAATTTTGGATTTTCTATCTTCTATTTTCTCAAAACCCTCTTACACTTCCCCTCCTCACAACTACAACCAACAATCAAAGTTTTTTCTTTATCGCACTCAGTAGTATCATTATTTTTTACCCAATATTTATTACCACAATTAGTACAATTATATAGTAAACATTCATCATCAGACTCGCAATATGGTGAATCAACTCTATGTTTATGAGTGCCTACTTTTTCGCGACTAAAAATAGTGTTTCTTAAAATAAGAAAAATCACAATCAAAAAAATAAAAACAATAATAATAGTTTTATACAAACCAAACTTTTTAATTTTATCCTTTAAATTTTGCTTATTCTGAAAAAATTTCATACCATTATTAATAATATCTAATTAACATTTTACTTCAATCTTTAAAATTTTTCAATCAAGTTTTCCCCAATCCGAAAAACGTCCCCAGCTCCCATCAAAATCACTAAATCATTTTTACTAATTTTTTTTCGCAAATAATCTTCTACCTCAATTAAACTTGGAATATGTTTGACAATTTGCTCTTTATTTAATTCTAAATTTACTTTTTTAATTTTATCAATTAAATCAAGACTATGCACGCCTCCTTGCTTTTCACGTGCAGAACCAAAAATATCCAAAACAATTAATTCATTAACGCTCTGAAAACTTTTTGCGAAATCATCTAATAGGCTTTTAGTTCTTGTAAAAGTATGTGGATGAAAAACACAAATTATGTTTTTTTTAGGATAAACTTCTTTTAATCCTTCTAGCGTAGTTTTTATTTCTGTTGGGTGATGAGCATAATCATCCATAATAATTGCTTGATTATATTCTCCCATTTTTTGCATTCTGCGAGCTGTTCCCCTAAACTCACCTAAATATTTTCTAATATCAAGTAAAGTAATATCCAATTCAATCGAACTAGCGATTACAGCTAAAGCATTATAAATATTATGTTGTCCAATTAAATTAATAGAAAATTCCCCTAAATCCTCACCATCCATTAACACTTGAAAAAATTGTTTACCGTCTGCTACTTTAATATTCTTTGCAAAAAAATTAGCTTCTTTGTTTTTTAAAGAATAAAAAATAACTTTTCCAATACAATTAACCAGAGCAACTCGAGCAATAAATTCATCATCAAAATTTGTCACCAAAAATCCTTTCTTGGGAATTTTTTTTATAAAATCAATAAAAACATTATTATAATCTTCTCTATTTGGAAAAAAATCAGGGTGATCATAATCAATATTATTTAGCACAACTGCTTTTGCTTGATAATGTTTAAGTTTATTTTGATATTCATCAGCTTCTATAATCAAATAATTAGATTTTCCAACAATAGCTCCTCCTCCTAATTGCGGAACTTTGGATCCAATGATAGCATTTATATCTAAACCACTTTTAATTAAAACAAAACTAAGCCAAGCGCTAGTAGTTGTCTTCCCATGCGAACCACAAACAGCTATTCCATATTTTTCTTGAAAAATCTCAGCCAAAGCTTCAGCATAACTAAGCATCTTATATTTATTATCTTGCGCAAAAGCTAATTCTTTGTTTCCTCCAACTTTATGAGCAGTAGAATAAATAATTAAATCAAGATCTTTTTCTAAATTGTCTGCATTAAATTGATGAAAAACTTTTATATTTTTCTTTTGCAAAATATCATAATAAAAATGATCTCCTTCATCAGAACCTAAAACGATTTTTCCCATATCAGTCAACATACAAGCCAGTGCAGAAGTACCTGCTCCTTCTATTCCAATGATATAAATTTTCTTAGAATTTTTAATTGACATATATTTTATATAAATTTAATTAAGCAAAACAGAAACAATAGACAATTCACCATAATCCATAATTGGCTCAACATTTGCTTTTTGCCACAAATCATTATTTTCTTTTTCCACTTTAATAACTTTACCAATAATCAGACCTTCAGGAATTTCTGGCTCAAGTCCAGAACTTATCACCAAATCTTCAAGTTCTATTAAAATATCTTGAGGAATAAATTTCATTTCAATTGTTAACCCTAAATAACCTTCTACAATTCCTGTTGCTTTGTTTTTTTTAAAAATTTTAGATGCTAAACTACAATTTTTATTATTAGTTAAATATATTTTAGCAAGATGTTCTTCAACGCTCTCAATTTTTCCGATTAAAACCCCTTTATCTCCCAGAACTGCTAAACCTTTTTTCAATCCAGAAGCACTCCCCTTATCAATAGTAATTGTTTCTATTCTATTAACAGAATTGACAAATTCACCATGAGAGATAACATTTGCTAACTCATATTTATAATCATTTAAAGTTAAAAATCTTAACTGATCACGCAAAATAACATTTTCTTCTTGTGCTTTATATAATTTTATATTTTCCTCTAACAAACGTCTATTTTCAGTTTCTAAAATCACTAATTCTTGCTTAAAATCTATTTTCTTAACTTGATTATTATATTTTGCCTTTAAGTTTGTACTAAGCGAATGAGAATAATTCAAAAAAGGATTTAAATAAAAAATTATTTTATTTTCAAGAGGACGCAAAATACCAATGAAATGAAAAATCAATAATAAAAAAAAAGCTAAAATATATTTTAAAATTTTTTTCTTAACTTTTGCTTGCAACATTTAAATTTTGAATTTTGAATTTTGAATTAAAATTAAGAATTCAAAATTCAAAATTATTAAAGCTCATTAGTTCCTGGAGTTAAAACTTTTTCTAATAATTCTTTATCAGAAAGTAAAATACCTGTTCCGCGAACAACGCAAGTTAATGGATCATCTGCTATACGAACTGGAATTTTAGTTGCATTAGCTATTTCTTTATCAAAACCACGCAACAGGGCACCTCCCCCAGATAGAGTAATTCCATGTTCATAAATATCAGACACTAATTCTGGTGGTGTATTTTCTAGGGTTATTTTTATATTTTCTACTATTTGTTTAACTGTTTTTGCTATTGCTTCTCTAATTTGACTATCATTAACCATAATCGCACGAGGTAAACCATTGATCAAATCTCTACCTCGCACTTCCATTTCCATTGGTTCTTTGAGTGGCATAGCTGAACCTATTTTTACTTTTATTTTTTCTGCCAATTGTTCACCTATCAAAATATTAAATTCTTCTCTGATATATTGAATAATATTATTATCAAACTCATTACCTGCTATTCGCAAAGCTTTCCAAGTCACAACTCCCCCCAAAGAAATAACAGAAATTTCTGTTGTTCCTCCACCAATATCAACAATCATTGTTGCAGTAGCCTCAGAAACAGGAAGTCTAGCACCAATTGCAGCCGCCATTGATTCTTCAATCAAATAAACTTTTCGTGCCCCTGCTGATCTAGCCGCATCTTCAACTGCTTTTTTTTCAACTTCTGTAATATCTAATGGAACACCAATCACTACCCTTGGTCTTGGAATAAGTGTAAAACTTTCACTATGCACTTTGTCTATAAAATATTTTAACATTTTTTCTGTTACTTCAAAATCAGAAATAACTCCATCTACCAAAGGACGAATTGCTTGAATATGGCTAGGAGTTTTACCAACCATTTTTCTAGCTTCATCTCCAACAGCCAAAATCTCTTCAGTTCGCATATTCACAGCTACTACTGAAGGCTCATTGATCACAATCCCTTTTTCTTGAGTATAAACCAGTGTATTTTTAGTCCCCAAATCAATTCCTAAATCTTTACTAAATTTTCCTAAAAATTTATTTAACATTTTTAATTAAGCTTTAATTATAATAAGTTTATCTAAAACAAATATACACTAATTTTTTAATTTCTGTCAATTAAAAACCCCTAATCCAAGGATAATTTTCTTTTATTTTATTTAATTCAATTTTTATATCAGCAACATTTTTTTCATTATTACTCATTAAAAGAATTAAATTAAGGTGAAATTCTTTGTGTTTTTCTGGGACTGAAAATTCCAAAGCTTTTTCTTTAAGTAAAAAAACATCTCCATTAAGTAATATTTTATCGCTTCCTTCTTGATAACTTTTATTCACAATACTTTCGTATTCAGTAAAAATATACCTAATTTCACTCATATAATCATCATCCAAATTTTCTTCACTCTCTTTTTCTTCAAATTCTTTTTCCTCTATTTGTGCTGAGTTTATTGGATTATCTTTAATTTCATTAACATTATTAGAAGATAAATCAAGTTTAGAAACATTGGTGTTATTTTTCTGTGACTTTAATGTAATCTTTCTAACATCTTTTAAAATAAAAATTAATAGCAATAAAGATAACAACAAAGAAATAATTGTAATTTTTTTATAGTTCATAAAATATAATCTTAATTGATCACATCAAAATCATCCTCAATCTCTTGTTTTTCTTTTTTTAATTCAATTTTTTTAATTTCGCTCAAATCATCCAATTTATTCATCATCAAATATCTATCAGAAAAAGTATATAAATTTTCATCAATATATAAACTTCGCTTAACAGAAGTATTATAGTCATAATTATAATAATATCTACTATCAATATTAGTCTTTCCATTTTCCTTACTATAATGATTTATTTTTCCACGAAGTTCAAAACCGTCCTTTGTCACACGAAAGACAACAGCTCCTCTGAAATTTGAAGATAAATTATCTACAATACTTACAGGAATAACTAAAAGATTTTTTTCAAGTGAAAAAAGAACAGCCTTATGATCAGATAGAGCATAGGAATTGCTTCCAGATTCGCCTAATATATAATTATCTATTTCTTTTGGATTAGCTACATCAGACACATCAAAAAGTGATAATTTAACTCCTTTTGTCTTAACTCCTCCCCACTCTGACTCTTCTGCGTCTTTACCTATTCCAATTAAAGTATCTTTATCATAAGGATGTAGATAGCTTGAAAATCCTGGGATTTTTAATTTTCCTAATACTTTTGGCTCACGTGGATTCGCTAAATCAATTACAAACAATGGATCAGTTTGCTTAAATGTCACCATATAAGCTCTATCTTGCATAAATCTTACAGAATAAATCTGCTCGTCTGGTGCGAGGTTTTCCACTGCTCCAACTTGCTTCAAATTTTCATCCAAAACATAAAGATTATTATATGATTTTTTTTCTTCTTCGTTCATATATTTTGACCAAGTAGTTCCTTTCGTCGTGGCTATCTGAAAATATCCTTTATTTTCATTCATAGAAAATTGATTTAAAACATTTCCAGTCACTTCACCTGTTGCCTTGTATTCTAAATCATTTTTCTTAATTGCAATTTTATGAATAATTGTTTTTTCTAATTCTTTTGAAATATCTGCATATTTTTGTTTCATTTTTTCTTCTAATGTTTTTTCTAATTCTTCTTGCTTAGCATCTTCCAGAGAAAAAACATATTTCTCAACAATCATCATAATTTTATTTATTTTTTCATTTTTAGAAAGAATAAAATTATCCACAGCTTCTATTTTTGCAATTTTTTCTTGATCAACTTTATTTAACATTGGATAAATAATTTCTTTCATAAGCTCCATTTCTAATTCATATTCACTTATATATCTAGTATAAGTAATATAAATATTATCAGTTGAAACAAAAATATTTTGTCCACTAGACATAAGATAAGCCTCACCCGTCAGTTTCTCGTCATTGTTTACTACATTAATTGCATTAACTGATACAAAATTTTGAGTTTCATAAGGCATATCAAAATAATAAACTTCTGGAGCAAAACATTTTTCAGCTCCTTCGCACTTGTTGGCTAAAACTTTTTCTCCATCCATAATTCTAGGCAATACTGGTTCATTATCAGAATAATAATAGTTGTAATTAGTGGTAATAAAATAAACATAATCACCAATCATACGAGAATCTGTGTATGATCCCTCAAAATCCAAATCTCGCACTTGTTTTGGATTAACAGGGTCACTAATATCAAAAACTTTAAAAAAAGTAAAAGAGTTTCGTCTAATAAAATTACTAACCTCTGGTCTGTCATAAAATTTTTGATCATAACCAAAAACAATCAATGAATTACCATTGATATAAATATCTTGTGGCTGAGATTTGAATTCTATCTTTGCTAGAATATTATCATTTTTATTTTCATTTGCTTCTACTATAAACAAATTATTAGAAGACACTGCATAAATATTTTTTCCATCTGTCTTGATAATATCTGCCTCATCAACTCCTTCAATCTGCACATTAGTTTTTGAAAAATCACTTGATCCTGACTCATTCTTAGCCAAACTTTGATCTTGCACAGTATTAGAAACTATTTCACTACTTTTCGTCATTGATTCATCACTAATTCCTGCTGTTGGCACTGCTGGTACTGCTATTTCCTTGGTTGCTAATCCACGAGAATAAGATAATCCTGCATAAGAATCTGTGGCGCTATTCTCTTCTAAAAAACTTTGCAATTCATCATAGTTAGCAAATTTTTTAATTTTATTTTGCTTGTCTAGCTTCTCACTTAAACTAAGCAATTGATTAGTTGTAACTTCCTCTTTGCTATTTTGATTAAGAGAATTATTAGAATTGTTTTGTTTTTTATTACAAGCACTTAAAGTAAATGTAATTAGTAAAAACAAAACTAAAAACTTGATTTTTTTCTTTTGCATAAGAATATAAATTATTTTTAATTTTTAAACATCTTCCCATCAATTTCTTCCCAATCCTCTCCATCCCAACGATAAGCAATCATCTTGCTTGTATATTCAGTTTCACTATAAATATATTTAACATCAGATTCAGATCCTATCCTTTTAGAATAATTTACTTTTTTGTCAACAATAACTGGTTTGGTAATGAACTCTAATTTCATTTTTCCCATTGGACCAATGAAATCAATATATTCAATCAAAACTCCTCCTTCATCATCATATTCTTCCTGACCTTCGTCGAGAACTTCAAAACTATCTTTGATATTATTTAAAACATCTTTCCATTTTTCTTGTAACATAAATTTTTTAAAATAAAGTATTTAATTTTTCTTTAAAAATATTTTTTGATTTTTTAAATAAACTTTCAACAAACTTTAAATATTCATTAATTTGTTTTTCAGAAATAAAAATTTCTCCACCATCATACATTTCAGTATTTCTTGTTTTTCGCATTTGATTAGCAATAGCATAAATATCTTGATCATCTAAAATTTCAGAGACCGCTTCTATTATTTTCATATGATGTCCTGCTTTACTACTTACTTTCTTATTATAACAAGAAATTAATCCTATTCCTAATTTTATTAATGAATTATAAGAAAATTGAAATTTAACTTCTATAATATTTGAGTTCTTAGCAATATTATAATCTTTATAAGCAGAATTTAAATAATTTTTTATTTGCTTTTGAGAAAAATTTAAATTACTAAAATATTTTTTATCAAAAATCATATTATTTCTATATATTTATTTTCAAAAATATTTTTTAAAAAATTATCATTTTTTTTCAAATTAAATTCTTTTTTAGTCATATCAATAACATTTATTTCTCTATCATATTTTTTTTGAAATTTTATAATGATTCTCTGAACTTCAATGAACTTATGAGAACCTATAATTAAAATATCTATATCACTTTCTGAATTTAATTTATTTTTTGTATAAGAACCAAAAATAATAATTTTTTCAATACCTTTAATTTGTTTTAATTTATTTCTTAATTCAACTTCAAAACCAATGCTCTTTAAAAAAATATTTTTTAATTCCTTTAAAAAAAGATATTTCTTATTTATTGAATAAATACTTAAATTACCTTGTTTTCTTTTGTTCAAAATTTTTTCATTTTTCCATTCTTCTAATTTTCTAGTTAAATTCCCTCTATCAACTTCAAATTTTTTAGCTATTTCGTTTAAATACATTTCACTCTCTGTGTTTAACAAAAAATATCCTAAAACTTTTTGAGTTATTTGTGACCGAAAATTAATCATATATTTATTCTAGTGTATAAAACTACACTTATTAGTGTATTTTCATACACTATTTAATTATCCTAATAATAAACTGCTTTTGTTTCTAAATCTCTTTTTCTATTATGTGCAACACTAGCACTTATTATTCCTTGATTATACAAATTATCAATTGCCTTATTCATTGTAATCATCTTTTTATCTTTACCAGATTGCATATAAGAATAGATTTGTTCTGTTTTTCCTTCTCTTATTAAATTAGCTATACCGCTATTATTAATTAAAATTTCTCTAGCCACAACTAATCCCTTATCAACTCTATGTAATAATTGTTGAGATATAACTGCTCTTAAAACTGATGACAATTGGGCTGAAATTTGACTTTGATTATTCACTGGAAACAAATCAACTATTCTTTCTACTGTTTCAACAGCAGTTGAGGTGTGAAGTGTGGACATCACAAGATGACCTGTTTTGGCTGCGGTTAGTGCTGCTGAAACTGTTTCATAATCCCTCATTTCGCCAAGCATAATCACATCAGGATCTTGTCTTAGTGCATATTTTAGTGCTTGAGAAAAACTATTTGTATCACGACCCAGCTCTCTTTGTTCAACAATACTCTGCTTATCATGAAAAATATATTCAACAGGATCTTCAATCGTGATAATATGAGATCTTCTTTCTGTATTTATAATATCAAGCATTACTGCTAGAGTAGTAGATTTACCAACTCCTGATGGACCTGTAACTAAAATAAGTCCGTCTCGCAAATGAGTTAATCCATAAATAGTTTCATCAAATCCAACATCTTCAGGACTTGGAATATGAGTAGGAATTCTTCTAGCTGATAATCCAATACGTCCTCCTTGATAATGAAGATTAACTCTAAATCTATTTTGAAAAAATTCCAAAGAAAAATCTATATCTTTTTCTTGCTCAAATTTTTTTATAATATTTACATCAAGCATCGGAAACAAAACTTTTTTTAAATTATCAACAGAAATTATTTCTGCATCAATCCTTACAAGCTCTCCATTAATTCTCAATGAAGGAACACTTCCTTCAACCAAATGTAAATCTGATGCTTTGTTTTTAATCGCTTGTTCAAAATAATAGGCTAAATTCATTTTTTTATTTTTACTTATCACTTAAATACATAATAGCATAAAAATAAAAATTTATAAATATTTTTTACCTTTCAATTTATCAGGAAAATATTCCTGTTTTTCTTGATATTTATAATGAGGACTGTATTTGTAATCTTTACCATAACCTAGATCTTTCATAAATTTTGTTGGAGCGTTGCGAATATGCATTGGCACTGGCAAATTTCCAAACTCACGAACATCACTCATTGCCTTATTATATGCTTCATAAACAGCTATTGATTTAGTGCATTTTGCCATATAAACAACTGCTTGTGCCAAAATAACTCCACATTCTGGCATACCGATAAAATGACAAGCCTGATAAGCTGAAACTGCTTGTTCAAGTGCTCGCGAATTTGCTAAACCAATATCTTCAGATGCAAAACGAACAATTCTTCTTGCTATATACAAAGGATCTTCACCACTTTCTAGCATTCGCACAAGCCAATAAACAGAAGCATCTGCATCCCCTCCTCTCATTGATTTATGCAAGGCAGAAATAATATTATAATGTTCTTCACCATTTTTGTCATACATCAGATATGATCGCTGAAAAGCTTCTTCTATTATTTTTGGAGTAATTTTTTGATTAAGAGAACTAGCATATTCCAAAATATTTAAAGCAGTTCTAGCATCTCCATTACTCATTTTGGCTATTAATAATTTTGTATTTTTATCAATTTTAATATTATTACTTCCTAATCCCTTCTCTTTATCTTGCAAAGCTCTATTAATTATTTTTTCAATTTGCTCAACATTATGTTGTTTTAAAACAAAAGTTCTAGCACGAGAAAGCAATGCTGAACGAATTTCAAAACTAGGATTTTCAGTAGTAGCACCAATCAAAATTATTGTTCCCTTTTCAACGTGTGGCAACAATGCATCTTGTTGAGCTTTATTCCAACGATGAATTTCATCAATAAAAAGAATTGTGTCTTTTCCTAATCTTTTATTTATCTCTGCTCTAGCAACTATTTCTAATAAATCTTTTTTACCACTTGTTACTCCACTAATCTGACAAAACTCTGCTTTACTTTGTTTTGCAATAATATGTGCTAGGGTTGTTTTACCACTTCCGGGAGGTCCCCAAAAAATCATTGAAGGCAAATTATCACAAGCAATTGCCTTTCGCAAAAGCTTATTTTCCCCAACTATTTCATCTTGACCAAGAAAATCATCTAAGCTAGAAGGCCTTATACGATCTGCTAGGGGTATTTTATTTTTATTTAGCATAAACACAAATAAAATTAAAAATAAATCTTATTGGTTAATAAAATAATATTAAAATTCTTTTACGATTAATTAGCCTTTTCCCAATTCCAAGCTGACAAAAGTGCTTCTTTGATATTTTTTTTTGCTTTCCAGCCTAATATTTCATTAGCTTTTTTCGTATCTGCATAAATTTCCATAATATCTCCTTCTCGTCTTTCTACAATCTTATAATTTAGTTTTTCTCCACTCACTTCTTCAAAAGCTTTAATAAGTTCCAAAACAGAAAAGCCTTGACCTGTTCCTAAATTAAATATTTCTAAATTATTTTGATTTTTGTTTTTAAGCAAACAATCAACAGCCTTAATATGAGCTTGAGCCAAATCAACTACATGAATAAAATCACGAATACAAGTTCCATCTTTTGTATTATAATCATTTCCAAAAACTTTTAGCTCTTCTCTTTTTCCGATTGCCGTCTGAGTAATATAAGGAACTAAATTAGCTGGTATTCCACGAGGCTCTTCTCCTATCAAAGCTGATTCATGGGCACCTATTGGATTAAAGTATCGCAATGATATTATTTTTAGAAAAGAATTTACACAAGCTACATCACTAATAATTTCTTCAGCTATTTTTTTTGTATTTCCATAAGGACTTGCTGGTTTTTGGACTGGCTCTTCTTCATTAATTGGCGAATTTTTTGTCTCACCATAAACTGTGCAAGAAGAAGAAAATACAAAATTTGCAATTTCATATTTAATTGCCATTTCTAATAAATTCATCAAAGAAACTAAATTATTTCTATAATATTTAAGAGGATTTTGCACTGATTCTCCAACTGCTTTATAAGACGCAAAATGAATAATTGCATCTATTTTGTTTTTTTGAAAAAATTTTTCTGTTTTTTCTAAATCACATAAATCAAAAACAAAAAATTCTGGCATAATTCCAGATATTTTTTTAATTCCATCCAAAACTTCTTTTCTTGAATTAGATAAATTATCAATAATTACAACTTCATAAGAATTTGCAATTAATTCTACAACTGTATGAGATCCTATATATCCCGTCCCTCCTGTCACTAAAATTTTTGGCATATTTTTAATAGTCAGAACACCCCCGCCAAAGGCGGTGGCTTGATGAATGTGGTCGCCTAAAAGGCGATCTTGTCCATCATTTACTATTTATTTTATTATTTTAATTAATTAGTTTTTTTAAACTTATTTTCTTCAC